>Ga0207768_100301_pt1 | contig 37486 bp, 49 predicted proteins | sample CeladaPassaB1F01_FD_187478 | JGI IMG/M metagenome (GOLD analysis project Ga0207768, IMG submission 187478) | Cellulose-adapted microbial communities from the Joint BioEnergy Institute, USA - Passage B1F01 (SPAdes) (version 2) | ecosystem: Engineered > Bioreactor > Continuous culture >... | reverse complement strand
TGAAATCTCTTTAACGTCATCGCTTCTTGTTGGGCCATGACAACCACTCCCGAACATTCGTTTGTATTCAGTATACCAAACAAATGTTCGGTCGGGAAGACGTTGCTGAGGCAACTTGATATTCAAAAAAGAAAATTTTTCCTCTATCCCCGAAGATTTGCCTCGAAACCGCCTGTTCCGGCGAAATAAGCGCAGAATTTTCTTCTATTCCGCCGCGAATCGCCGTTTCCAGGGCAATAAGAGAAAAATCTTCTTCTATTGGTCGCGTTCTATTTATTGGTCGCGGGTCCGCTTGATCGCCAACAATCGCGCTTCACGGAACGGGCCATATGATCGCGGGCGGCCGCAAATTCGGCAATTGGCCCGCCGAAAAAGGCAAACGCCCCGCCGATAGGGCAACCGGCCAGTCGAGAAAGGCAATCGACTCGCCGTTAAGACAACCGGCCCGCCGAAAAAGGCAAACGCCCCGCCGATAAAGACAACAGGCCCGCCGAAAAGAAAAAAAGGCGGCGCCTCCGCCACCCTTTCTCTTCTGCCTCAGACCCGGTCGACCAGTTCGAGGTAGACCATCGGCGCCGAATCCCCGCGGCGGGGACCCAGCTTCAGGATCCGCGTATATCCGCCCGCACGTTCAGCGTAACGGGTGGCAAGCTCGGAGAACAGTTTCTGAATGGCGTCCTGCTCGCCGTTCACCGTCTCGCGCCGCACGAATGCCGCGGCCTGGCGACGGGAGTGCAGATCGCCCTTCTTCGCTTTCGTGATGAGCTTCTCCGCGATCGAACGGACTTCCTTCGCTTTCGCTTCCGTCGTCTGGATGCGCTCGTACAGGATCAGGTCGGTCACGAGATCGCGGAACAGCGCCTTCCGCGCGCTCGAGTCGCGCCCGAGTTTCTGGTAAGCCATTGTCTTTTCCCCTCCTTTGGTGCGTATGATGCCGCTGCCGGTATCGTCATTCTTCCTGCCGGAGGCTGAGTCCGAGTTCCGCGAGTTTCTCCTGCACTTCCTCGAGCGACTTGCGGCCGAGGTTGCGGACCTTCATCATGTCCTCCTCGGTCTTCGTGATCAGCTCCTGGACCGTGTTGATGCCGGCCCGTTTCAGGCAGTTGTAGGAACGGACGGACAGGTCGAGCTCCTCGATCGTCATCTCGAGCACTTTCTCCTTCTTGTCCTCTTCCTTCTCGACCATGATCTCGGCATCTTTCGCCTCGTCGGTCAGGCCGACGAACAGTTCAAGATGCGAGTTCAAAATTTTCGCGCCGAGGCTGACCGCCTCTTCGGGACGGATGCTGCCGTCGGTCCATACTTCGAGGGTCAACTTGTCATAGTTCGTCACCTGGCCGACGCGCGTATTCTCCACCGTGTAGTTGACGCGGGTGATCGGCGTGTAGATCGAGTCAATCGGCAGCACGCCGATCGGCTGATCTTCCCGTTTGTTGCGGTCAGCCGGAACGTAGCCGCGGCCGCGGTTGGCGAATATGCGCATGTGAAGCCGAGCGCCGGATGCCAGCGTTGCAATGTGAAGATCAGGGTTGAGAATCTCGACATCGCTGTCCGCGCGAATGTCGCCGGCCGTAACCGTACCTTCGCCTTCCGCGTCGATCTCCAGCACTTTCTCCTCGTCGGAATGAATTTTGAGCGACAGCTTCTTCAGGTTCAGGATGATTTCGGTGACATCCTCATATACGCCCGGAATCGTCGAGAACTCGTGAAGCACGCCGTCGATCTGTACCGACGTGACAGCCGCCCCAGGCAGAGACGAGAGCAGAATGCGGCGAAGTGAATTCCCGAGCGTCGTTCCGTAACCGCGCTCCAGCGGTTCGACAACGAAGGCTCCGTACGTGCCGTCTTCGCTCAGCTCTACGGTTTCGATTTTCGGCTTTTCGATCTCAATCACGGTTTAACCCTCCTTCAACGTCGCTCCGTGCCGTACCCTTCAGACCGGCCGCCGGCCGGTCGGCACCGCTCGCGGACCGGCTCAAAACCATGTAGTATACCAATCCATCACAACCATTATTCACAAGTTGCAAATCTTTGATACCACAGGCGTTTGAGCACTATACGCGACGACGTTTCGGCGGGCGGCAGCCGTTGTGCGGAACCGGCGTGACGTCCTTGATCAGATTCACTTCGAGTCCTGCGGCTTGCAAGGAACGAATCGCCGCTTCGCGGCCCGCGCCCGGACCTTTGACCATGACTTCAACAGACTTCATGCCGTGTTCCATTGCGGCTTTCGCTGCCGCTTCGGCTGCCATCTGCGCCGCATACGGCGTGCTTTTCCGGGAACCTTTGAAGCCGAGGTTGCCGGCGCTTGCCCAGGAGATGGCGTTGCCGTGCGGATCCGTGATCGTGACGATCGTATTGTTGAACGTGGAACGGATATGCGCGACGCCGGATTCGACGTTCTTGCGGTCGCGGCGTTTCGTGCGCACCGTCTTCTTCGCTGCTGCTCTGGCCATTTTCAGTTATCCCCCCTCATTACTTCTTCTTGTTCGCTACCGTACGGCGAGGACCTTTGCGCGTCCGCGCGTTCGTCTTCGTCCGTTGACCCCGGACGGGAAGACCGCGGCGGTGACGAATGCCCCGGTAGCAGCCGATCTCAATCAACCGTTTGATGTTCAGCGAGACTTCGCGGCGGAGATCGCCTTCCACTTTCAGCTTGTCGATCGTGTCGCGCAGACGGTTCACTTCGTCTTCCGTCAGGTCGCGCACGCGGGTATTCTCGTCAATCCCGTTTTGGGCCAGAATCTTCTGGGCCGTCGACTTGCCGATGCCGTAGATGTACGTCAGGCCGATCACGACGCGCTTGTCCCGCGGCAGGTCTACACCAGCTATGCGTGCCATGGTTCGTCTATCCCTCCTTCATTAACCTTGTTTTTGTTTGTGACGCGGATTTTCGCAGATGACCATCACGTTGCCCTTGCGACGAATGACTTTGCATTTCTCGCAAATCGGCTTCACCGAAGGTCTGACTTTCATGTTCGTTTCCCTCCCGAATGCGCCGGCGCCGGACGCGCCGCGGGCTATTTCCGATACGTGATCCGACCCCGGGTCAGATCGTAGGGCGACAGTTGGATGACGACTTTGTCACCCGTCAGGATGCGGATGAAATGCATTCTGAGTTTGCCGGACACGTGGGCGAGAATCTGGTGTCCGTTCTCCAGTTCCACCCTGAACATGGCGTTGGGCAGCGGTTCGATTACCGTACCTTCGACTTCAATAACGTCTTCTTTCGCCACAGTCATTCTCCTTTCCGTTCAATATACTTCTGAATGGCATAACGGAGTTTGGCGTTCGTGACCCGTCCCGTCAGCTTGATGCTTTCCGCGACTTCACTGCTGACAGCGGGATGAAATTCCAGGTGCAGGACATTCTTCTTCTTCGGTCGATCAAACTTGCGGCCGTCGCCATCGGCGATGAGGACGAACCGCTCGTCGACGATTCCGACGATCACCGCATGGCCGCCCCGGTCCTTGCCGCGCAGGATGCGAACCAGTCGGCCGATTTCGGGCTCCGGTCTCATGCCGTCACCACCCTTCTTCAGCCGGCCGCCGCGCTAATCGCGGACGACGGTCAGAATCTCGCAGCCGTCTTCGGTCACCGCGACCGTATGCTCGAAGTGCGCGCACCACGAGCCGTCCGCGGTGACGACGGTCCAGTTGTCCTCGAGCGTGCGGACGAACCGCTCGCCGAGGATGACCATCGGTTCGATCGCCAGCGTCATGCCGGGCTTCAGCCGCGGGCCCCTGTCGGGGATGCCGTAATTCGGAATCTGCGGCTCTTCGTGCAGCCGCGCGCCGATGCCGTGGCCGACATACTCGCGGACGACGGACATGCCCGCCTCCTCGATGACCCGCTGGATCGCGTGCGATACGGTGTAGAGCCGAACGCCTGCCTTGACGTGCTTCAGGCCTTCCATCAGCGATCGTTCCGTCACCTCGAGCAGTCTCCGGTGCTCATCGGAGATTTCGCCGACGGGATACGTCCAGGCGGAATCGCCGTGATAGCCCCGATACTGCGCGCCGATATCGATGCTGATGATGTCGCCTTCATTCAGCACGCGCGGCCCCGGAATGCCGTGCACCAACTCGTCGTTCACAGAAGCACAGATACTGGCAGGAAATTGATTGTAGCCTTTGAAGGAAGGTACGGCACCCTGGCTTCGGATATACTCTTCGGCCAGCCTGTCAAGCTCGGCGGTTGTCACGCCGGGCTTGATCGCCTGCCTGAGCAGACGGTGCGTCTCCGCCACGATCCGTCCGGCTTCCCTCATGTATTCCAGTTCGGCTGCAGATTTGCAGACGATCATTCCGCTTGCCCCTTCAGAATCGAGGTGATCTGCGCGGTGACCTCATCGATCTCTTGCTCGCCGTCGACCTCCCGCAGCAGCCCTTGATCCCGGTAATACCGGAGCAGCGGCTCCGTCTTCGAGAGGTACTCGTCGAGCCGCGTGCCGACTTTCTCCTCCGTATCGTCCGAGCGCTGATACAATTCGCCGCCGCATTTGCTGCAGACGCCTTCCTGCTTCGGCGGGTTGAACAGGATGTGGTAGGTTGCGCCGCACGAACGGCAGATCCGCCGGCCGGTCAGCCTCTTCAAAAGCTGCTCGCGGTCGACGACCAGGCTGATCACGTGATCGATGCGGCGTCCGGTCTCCTTCAGCATGCCGTCCAGCGCTTCCGCCTGGGCCGGCGTGCGCGGGTATCCGTCAAGCAGGAAACCGTTCTTGCAGTCATCCTGCTGCAGCCGTTCGCGGACAATGCCGTTCGTCACGTCGTCCGGGACGAGAAGCCCCTGATCGACATACTCCTTCGCTTTCAGGCCCAGCGGCGTTCCTTCCTTCATCGCGAGACGGAAAGCATCGCCGGTCGAGATATGCGGAATCCCGAACTGCTCGACGATCCGCTCGGCCTGAGTGCCCTTGCCCGCGCCGGGAGGCCCCATAAACAGGATGTTCATTCGCAGTTCCTCACTTTAAGCAGAATAGGCCCGGACCCATTGTATTCCGGTTGCCTGACCCGTGCCCGGTCACTTGTTGATGAACCCTTTGTAGTGGCGCTTGATCAATTGGCCTTCGATCTGCTTCATCGTGTCGAGCGCGACGCCGACGACGATGAGGAGCGACGTGCCGCCGAGCTGCACCGAGCGAGGCAGGCCGGCCACGGCGATGAAGAACACCGGCAGGATCGAGACCAATGCCAGGAAGATCGCGCCGAACAGCGTGATCCGCGTGATGACACGGGTGATGTAGGACGACGTCGGCTTGCCCGGACGGATGCCCGGAATGTAGCCGCCGTTCTTCTTCATCTGTTCCGCCATCTGGACCGGGTTGATCTGCACAAACGTGTAGAAGAACGTGAAACCGATGATCAGGATCACGTACAGCACCATGCCGAGCGGCCGGTCATAGTACAGATGCTCGATGATCCAGTCCGCCCACGGTCTGCCCGCCCAGAAGGTGGCGATGGTGATCGGGAACATCAGCAGCGAGATCGCGAAGATGACCGGGATGACGCCGGCGCTGTTCACCTTGAGCGGGATGTGCGTCGACTGTCCGCCGTACATCTTGCGGCCGACGATCCGTTTCGCGTATTGGACCGGGATCTTCCGCACGCCTTGCTGCACGAAAATGACCCCCACGATGATCGCCACAACCGCAAGCACGATCAGCAGCACCTTCACGATGCTCAGGAACAGCTGATCCGTGTTGTTCACGAATTCGGAAGCGTAGATCGTCCGGATCCCGCCCGGAATTCCCGCGATGATCCCCGCGAAGATGATGATCGAGATGCCGTTGCCGATCCCCTTCTCCGTGATCTGCTCGCCGAGCCACATCAGGAACGCCGTGCCGGCCGTCAGGACGATCGCGATCACGAGATAGGTCGTGAAGCTCGGGTCGATGACCATACCGAACTGGTTGTTGAAGCCGATCGACGTCGCGAACGCCTGGATCAGGCCCAGGACGACCGTGCCGTACCGGGTGATTTGCGCCAGCTTGCGTCTGCCGTTCTCGCCTTCCTTCGCCCATTCGGCGAACTTCGGGATGACGTCCATGCTGAGCAGCTGGACGATGATCGACGCCGTGATGTACGGCATGATCCCGAGCGCGAAGATCGAGAACTGGAACAGCGCGCCGCCGGAGAAGGTGTTCAGGAGCCCGAAAATGTCGCTGCCGCCTTTGGTGGCTTCAATCAGCGTGTCCCGGTCGATATTCGGCGCCGGAATGAACGATCCGATCCGGTAGATGATCAGGATCCCGAGCGTGAACAGGATCCGTTTGCGAAGATCTTCCACTTTCCAGATGTTGGACAGGGTCCTGAACATTAGATCACCTCGGTTTTACCGCCGGCAGCCTGGATTTTCTCTACCGCAGATTGAGAGAACTTGTTCGCTTTCACCGTGAGGCCGACCTTGATCTCGCCGTTGCCGAGAATCTTGATTCCCGCCAGAGGATTCTTCACGATCCCTTGCTCCATGAGCAGCTCGGGCGTCACTTCGGTGCCAGCCTCGAAGCGGTTCAGTTCCTCAATGTTGACAATCGCGTATTCCTTGCGGAACCGATTGTTGAAACCGCGCTTCGGCAGACGACGGTACAGCGGGTTCTGGCCGCCCTCGAAGCCCGGGCGCACACCGCCGCCGGAACGTGCGTTCTGACCTTTGTGGCCGCGGCCTGCCGTCTTGCCGTTGCCGCTGGCGATCCCGCGTCCCACCCGGAACGGTGCCTTGCGGGAACCTTCCGCCGGCTTGAGCTCGTGCAGTTTCATCGTTCGTTGCACCTCCTTGCAAAATGTGCAGCCGCATTCGGCTTATGTCACGGCTTTCTCAGCCTTGCACTTCTTCAACCTTGACCATGTGGCTGACGCGGTTGATCATACCGCGGATGGCCGGATTGTCTTCCTTCACGACCGTCTGTTGAAGCTTGCGCAGTCCGAGCGCGGCCACGGTCGCGCGCTGCTTCTCGTTGCGACCGATCAGGCTGCGCACGAGGGTGATTTTCAGTTTCGCCATCGATTACCCCTCCTTAACCCAGAAGCTCTTCGACGGTTTTGCCGCGGAGGCGCGCCACATCTTCCGCACGCTTCAGGCGGGAGAGTCCCTCGATCGTCGCGTTGACCATGTTGGTGGAGTTGGACGAGCCGAGCGATTTCGTCAGGATGTCGCCGATGCCCGCCAGTTCGAGCACCGCCCGCACCGGACCGCCGGCGATGACGCCCGTACCTTCGGAAGCCGGCTTCAGCAGCACTTTGCCTGCGCCGAAGTGGCCGATGACCTGATGCGGAATCGTCGTGCCGACGATCGGGACATGGATCAGGTTCTTCTTCGCGTCTTCGATGCCTTTGCGGATCGCGTCCGGCACTTCGGACGCCTTGCCGATCCCGGCGCCGACCCAGCCCTTGCCGTCGCCGACGACGACGAGCGCGCTGAAGCTGAAGCGGCGTCCGCCCTTGACGACCTTCGATACGCGGTTGATGTGCACAACCTTCTCGGTCAATTCTAACGTATTCGGATCTACACGCAAGTCATATACCTCCTTATCGAGAGATGGATCAGAATTCGAGCCCGCCTTCGCGCGCGGCATCGGCCAGCGCCTGAATGCGGCCGTGGTACAGGTATCCGCCGCGGTCGAACACGACCTTCGCCACGCCTTTCTCCTTCGCGCGCTTCGCGATCAGTTCGCCGACCTGACGCGCGGCCTCCACGCTGCCGCCGTTCGCGATCTTGCCCCGCAGTTCCTTGTCGAGCGTCGATGCGGACGCGAGGGTGATCCCCTTCTCGTCGTCGATGAGCTGCGCGTAGATATGTTTCGAGGAGCGGAATACCGACAGACGCGGCCGTTCCGCCGTGCCGTTGATTTTCTTGCGAACCCGCAGGTGACGTTTCAGACGGGCTTTGTTCTTGTCGATCTTCGTGATCATTGCCAGGTTTCACTCCTTCCCGGGCTTATGCGGCCTCAGGCCGCGGACGCATGCCCGATGTACCGTCCTTCATGCGGCGAGGCCGATCACTTCTTCTTGCCGGCCTTGCCTTCCTTGCGGAGAATCCGTTCGTTCTCGTACTTGATACCCTTGCCCTTGTACGGTTCCGGCTCGCGCACGGCGCGGATCTTCGCCGCCGTCTGGCCGACGAGTTCCTTGTCGATGCCCTTCACGACGATCTTCGTCTGCGAGGGCACTTCGAACTCGATGCCCTTGTCCGGCGCGATTTCCACCGGATGCGAGTAACCGACGTTCAGGACGATCTTGTCGCCCTGCTTGTTCACGCGGTAGCCGACGCCGACCAGTTCCAGGCTCTTGCTGAAGCCTTCGGTCACGCCGCTGACCATGTTGGCGATGACGCTGCGCGTCGTGCCATGCAGGGAACGGTGCAATTTATCGTCGGAAGGGCGCTCGACCGACACGTTGCCGCCATCGACGACGACCTTCATGTCTTTGTGCAGCTCGCGCGTCAGCGTGCCCTTCGGACCTTTCACGGTAATGACATTGCCGTTCAGCGTGACGTCCACGCCGCTCGGAATGGCGATCGGTTTGCGGCCGATACGAGACATGTCGACACCTCCAATCGTTATAGCGGTCTTACCACACGTAGCAGATGACTTCGCCGCCCGTGTTGAGTTGACGGGCCTGCTTGTCGGTCATGATGCCCTTGGACGTCGAAAGGATCGCGATGCCCAGACCGCCGAGCACGCGCGGAATTTCGCTCGCTTTCGTATAGACGCGCAATCCCGGCTTGCTGATGCGCTTCAGTCCGGTAATGACGCGTTCGTTGTTCGGGCCGTACTTCAGGAAGATGCGGATGATCCCCTGCTTGTTGTCCTCGATATATTCGCAATCGCGGATGAACCCTTCGCTCTTCAAGATCTCGGCGATTTGCCGCTTGATCTTCGAAGCCGGCATCTCCACGGTTTCGTGACGTACGGTGTTCGCGTTGCGGATACGCGTCAGCATATCTGCAATCGGATCGGACATAACCATTGGTTCGAGAACCTCCTTCCCGTGCCGGGTGAATTACCAGCTCGCTTTTTTCACGCCCGGAATCTGTCCCTTGTAGGCCAGTTCACGGAAACAGATCCGGCAAATCTTGAATTTCCGGAAGACGGAATGCGGACGGCCGCAACGCTCGCAGCGCGTGTATGCCCGCACCTTGAACTTCGGCTTGCGCTTCTGCTTGACGATCATCGACGTCTTCGCCATGGGTTCGCACCTCCTGCCTTTCGGATTACTTCGCGAACGGCATGCCCAGCTGGGCCAGCAGCTCACGAGCTTCTTCGTCCGTCTTGGCCGTCGTGACGATCACGACGTCCATGCCGCGAATCTTGTCGATCTTGTCGTACTCGATTTCCGGGAAGATCAGCTGCTCTCTCAGGCCGAGCGTATAGTTCCCGCGTCCGTCGAACGCCTTCGTCGAGACGCCGCGGAAGTCGCGAACCCGCGGAAGCGCGATGTTGAACAGTTTGTCGAGGAAATAATACATCCGGTCGCCGCGCAGCGTCACTTTCACGCCGATCGGCATGCCTTCGCGGAGCTTGAAGCCCGCGATCGATTTCTTCGCGCGGGTGACGACCGGTTTCTGACCGGAAATGAGCCGCAGGTCTTCGATGGCCGCGTCAAGCACTTTCGGGTTGCCGACCGCTTCGCCGACGCCCATGTTGATGACGACCTTCTCGACCTTCGGCACTTGCATGACCGTCGTATAGTTGAACTTCTGCATCAAAGCAGGCGTGATTTCGTTCAGGAATTTATCCTTCAGTCGTACTGCCATTCTTCAGGCGGACCTCCTTTCGTGCCAGCGGATTAGTCGATGACTTCACCGGAACGCTTCGCGACCCGGACCTTCTTGCCGTTCTCCAGCACCTTGTAGCCGATCCGCGTCGGCTTGCCGGTCTTCGGATCGATATGCATCACGTTCGAAACGTGAATCGGCGCTTCCTGTTCAATGATGCCGCCCTGCGGGTTTTGCTGCGAGGGGCGCGTATGCTTCTTCACCATGTTCACGCCTTCGACCAGCACCCGGTTCTCGCGCGGATACGCTGCGATGACGCGGCCTTTTTTGCCCTTGTCCTTGCCCGTGATGACGATGACCATGTCGTCCTTCTTCACGTGCAGCTTGTTGTTGTGCGATGCGAGCACCTTCTTCAGCCTGGGCATTCGTTACACCTCACTTCGACTGCGGGATTGGCTTGACGTTCCTTGCATCGGGAGCGGCCCCGTGCCGTCCCGTCCGTGTGCCGAGCGATCAGATGACTTCCGGCGCCAGCGAGATGATCTTCATGAAATCCTTGTCGCGGAGTTCGCGGGCGACCGGTCCGAAGATCCGCGTGCCGCGCGGGCTCTTGTCTTCCCGCACGATGACCGCGGCGTTCTCGTCGAACGAAATATAGGAACCGTCCTTGCGGCGCACCGGGCGCTTCGTGCGGACGATGACGGCTTTCACGACATCGCCTTTCTTGACAACGCCCCCGGGCGTTGCGGACTTGACGGAACATATGATCAGATCGCCGATGCGGCCCGTGCGGCGCCCCGTGCCGCCCAGAACGCGGATGCACATCAGTTCCTTCGCGCCGGAGTTGTCGGCAACGGCCAGGCGAGTGAACGGTTGAATCATGCTAGCGTCCTCCTTTCGGGAAAATGAAACCGTGCGAGATTACAGCACAACGGCTCTTTCGACGATTTCGACCAGACGGAACCGTTTGTCCTTCGACAGCGGGCGCGTCTCCATGATCTTCACGATATCGCCGATCTTCGCCTCGTTGTTCTCATCGTGAGCCTTGTATTTCTTCGTGTACTTGATCCGCTTGTGGTACAGCTTGTGCTTCTTGTACGTTTCGACCGCCACGACGATCGTCTTGTCCATCTTGTCGCTGACGACGCGTCCGATCTCGACCCTGCGGGCATTGCGTTCGCTCATGTTTTTCCTCCTTCCTCGTCAAGAGAGGTTCGGTAGTTGCGGATGCGTTCGGGCCCCTGCCTCAGCTGATGCCCAGTTCGCGTTCGCGGATGACGGTCTTCGCGCGCGCAATCGCCTTGCGCACGTCGCGGATGCGCGTCGGGTTCTCCAGCTGGCCGGTGGCCAATTGGAAGCGAAGGTTGAAAAGCTCTTCCTTGTAGCTCGAAATCTTTTGCTCGATTTCGGCCGTCGTCAGGTTGCGGAAGTCGTTAGCTTTCATTTGCTTCACCACCCGCTTCTTCACGTTTCACGAACTTCGTCTTCACCGGGAGCTTGTGGGACGCGAGCCGCATCGCTTCGCGCGCGACTTCTTCGGAGACGCCCGCCAGCTCGAACATGATCTTGCCCGGCTTGACGACTGCCACCCATTTCTCGACGTTACCTTTACCGGAACCCATCCGGACTTCAAGCGGCTTCTGCGTGATCGGCTTGGACGGGAAAATCTTGATCCAGACCTTGCCGCCCCGCTTGATGTAACGGGTCATCGCGATACGCGCGGCCTCGATTTGCCGGTTCGTGATCCACGCCGGCTCGAGCGCCTGCAGGCCGTATTCGCCGAATGCCACTTCCGTGCCGCCCTTGGCACGGCCTTTCATTTTGCCGCGTTGGACCTTGCGGTGTTTGACGCGCTTCGGTATCAACATGGGTCAGTTGCCTCCTTCCTGGACGGCAGCTTTCTTTCTCGCCGGGAGCACCTCGCCGCGGTAGATCCATACCTTCACGCCGATCCGGCCGTAGGTCGTATGGGCTTCCGCCGTGCCGTAGTCGATGTCCGCGCGCAGCGTGTGCAGCGGCACCGTGCCTTCCGTGTACCCTTCGGTACGGGCGATTTCCGCGCCGCCGAGACGGCCGCTGACGCTGGCCTTGATGCCTTTCGCGCCGGCGCGCATCGTCCGCTGGATCGCCTGCTTCAGCGCGCGGCGGAACGAGATGCGGCGTTCAAGCTGCTGGGCGATCGATTCCGCGACGAGCGTCGCGTCCAGATCCGCCTGTTTGATTTCCATGATGTTGATGTGGACTTTCTTGCCGTTCGTAAGCTTCGTGAGTTCCGCGCGAAGATTCTCGACTTCCGCGCCGCCCTTGCCGATGACCATGCCCGGCTTTGCGGTGTGGATCGTCACGTTGACGCGGTTCGCTGCCCGTTCGATCTCGATGCGGGAGACCGCGGCGTCTTTCAGTTTCTTCTTCAGGAAATCGCGGATTTTGACGTCTTCAAGCAGAAGGTCGCCGAAGTCCTTGCCGGCAAACCATTTGGATTCCCAATCCCGGATGATTCCGATGCGGAGACCGACCGGATTGACCTTTTGACCCACACGTGTCCCTCCTTATTTTTCAGCTACCACCAGCGTGATGTGGCTCGTACGTTTCTTGATCGGGAATGCGCGGCCTTGCGCGCGGGGACGATACCGCTTCAGCGTCGGTCCCTGGTTCACGTATGCCTGGGAAATGTAGAGCCGCTCTACGTTCATCTGGTAGTTATGTTCCGCATTCGCGATCGCCGAATTCAGCAGCTTCTCCACGATCGGGGACGCGGCCTTCGGCGTATGGCGCAGAATCGCGATCGCCTCGCCCACGCTCTTGCCGCGGATCAGATCCACGACCAGCCGTGCCTTGCGCGGCGCGATGCGCACAAAATTCGCGTGTGCCTTCGCTTCTGGCATGGAAGAAACCTCCTCTCATGACATAGGCCTGATCCGGCATGAACCGCGTCAAACGGCGGGTTCAACGGCCGGCAGGCGCCGAATTATCTTCTGCCCGTCTTCTTGTCGTCGTCGGTGTGGCCCTTGAACGTGCGCGTCGGCGCAAACTCGCCGAGCTTGTGGCCCACCATGTCTTCCGTAACGTACACCGGCACATGCTTGCGTCCGTCGTAAACGGCGAACGTGTGGCCGACGAATTGCGGGAAAATCGTCGAACGCCGGGACCAGGTCTTGATGACGGCTTTCTTGTTCGCCTTGTTCAGTTCCTCGACTTTCTTCATCAGGTGATCGTCGACGAACGGTCCCTTCTTCAGGCTGCGACCCATCGGTGTTCCTCCCTTCGCTTATATCGAGACCAAAGCCCGCCGGATCCGCGCGGGCGCTTCATGCGACTGCCGCGCGGAGGGCTCGCGTCACGCGGCGGGCGATTCGATCACTTCGTGCGGCTGCGGATGATGTACTTGCTCGACGCCTTCTTCTTCTTACGCGTCTTGTAGCCGAGCGTCGGTTTGCCCCACGGCGACATCGGCGACTTGCGGCCGATCGGAGCGCGGCCTTCGCCGCCGCCGTGCGGGTGGTCGACCGGGTTCATGACGACGCCGCGGACCGTCGGGCGCTTGCCGAGCCAGCGGCTGCGGCCGGCCTTGCCGATGCTGATCAGCTCGTGGTCTTCGTTGCCGACCGAACCGATCGTCGCGCGGCACGTCTTCAGGATGCGGCGCATCTCGCCGGACGAGAGACGGACGATGACATACTTGTCCTCTTTGCCGAGCAGCTGCGCTTCCGTGCCGGCGGCGCGCACGAGCTGGCCGCCCTTGCCGGGCTTGAGCTCGATGTTGTGGATGACCGTACCGACCGGGATGTTCTCGAGCGGCAGCGCGTTGCCGACCTTGATGTCCGCGTCGGGACCGGACATGATCGTGTCGCCGACCTTCAGACCCTTCGGCGCGATGATGTAGCGCTTCTCGCCGTCCACGTAATGAATGAGCGCGATGTTCGCCGTGCGGTTCGGATCGTATTCGATCGTCGCGACCTTGCCGACGATGCCGTCCTTGTTCCGCTTGAAGTCGATGATCCGGTACTTCCGTTTATGGCCGCCGCCATGGTGGCGGACCGTGATCTTGCCCTGGTTGTTGCGGCCCGCCTTCTTCTTCAGCGGCGCCAGCAGCGATTTCTCCGGGCGGTCCGTCGTGATCTCCTCGAACGTCGAGACCGACATGGCCCGCCGGGCCGGAGAAGTCGGTTTGTACTTCTTGATGGGCACGAATATCCCCTCCTTGTCTCAACAGGATCAGACGGATGCCTCGAAGAACTCGAGTTCCTTGCTGTCCGGGCTCAGCTGCACGATCGCCTTCTTCCATTCGCTCGTGTAGCCTTCGTAACGGCCGTAGCGCTTCGGCTTGGCCGGCACGCGCATCGTGTTGACCTTCACGACCTTGACCTTGAAGATCTGCTCGACGGCGGACTTGATCTCCGTCTTCGTCGCCCGCATGTCGACCTCGAACACATAGCGCTTGTTCGCCATCAGTTCGCTCGTGTCTTCGGTGATGACCGGACGTTTGATGATGTCGCGCGGGTCCTTCATTGCGCCAGCACCTCCTGTACTTTCAGTGCCGCGTCCTTCGTCATGATGAGCTTGTCGTGAACCATGACGTCGCGCACGTTGATGCCGTCGGCCGCAATGAACTTCACGCCCGGAATGTTCCGCGCGGAGAGCGCCACGTTGTCGTCGAATTCCGCCGCGACGACGAGCGCCTTGCGGTCCACCTTCAGATTGTTCAGGATGCCGACGAAATCCTTCGTCTTCGGCTTTTCCAGCTTCAGCTCATCCAGCACGATCAGCTCGCTCGCGCCCACCTTCGCGGAAAGCGCCGAACGCATCGCCAGCCGGCGAACCTTCTTCGGCAGCTTGAATCCGTACGTGCGCGGAACCGGACCGAACACCGTGCCGCCGCCCTTCCATTGCGGAGCCCGGATGCTGCCTTGACGCGCGCGGCCCGTGCCCTTCTGCCTCCACGGCTTGCGGCCGCCGCCGCTCACTTCCGAACGACCCTTCGTTTTATGCGTACCGCGGCGCTCTGAAGCTTCCTGCAGCACAATCGCGCTGTGCAGGGCATGCACGTGCGGCTCGATGCCGAACACCGCGTCCGACAGCTCGATCTCGCCGACCTGCGCGCCGCTCACATTGTATACTGCTACTTTCGGCATTTCATGTTCCTCCTTTCCTGCGGGAATCGGCTTATTTCTTCACCGAGGATCTGATCTTCACGAACGAGTTCTTCGCGCCCGGGATCGAGCCCTTGACGAGGATGACGTTGCGCTCCGCGTCGACGCGAATCACTTCGAGATTCTGGATCGTGACGGTCTCGCTGCCCATGCGGCCCGCCAGATGCTTGCCCTTCGGCACGCGGTTCGCCTGGATGGAGCCCATCGAACCCGGTCCGCGATGGTACTTCGAACCGTGCGCCATCGGACCGCGCTGTTGACCCCACCGTTTGATGACGCCGGCGAAGCCTTTGCCCTTCGAAATGCCCGTCACGTCAACAAACTCGCCTTCCGCGAAAATATCCGCCTTGATCTCCTGGCCAACTTCGTACTCTGCCGGGTTGACCCCGCGGATTTCTTTGATGTAGCGCTTGGGCGCCGTGCCCGCCTTCTTGGCATGGCCGACTTCCGGCTTGATCGGGTTCTTCTTGTCGGCAAAACCGAGCTGGATCGCTTCGTAGCCGTCGGTCTCCCGATCCTTCTTCTGGAGCACGACGCACGGGCCGGCCTCGATGACCGTCACCGGCACGACCGAGCCGTCAGCCGCGAAGACTTGCGTCATCCCCAGCTTTCTGCCCAAGATACCTTTCATGTTGACACCTCATTTCCTCTCGTGCGTGGAATGGCCGCCCTCCGCGGCTTACAGTTTGATTTCGATGTCGACGCCCGACGGCAGGTCCAGGCGCATCAGCGCGTCGACCGTCTGCGGCGTGGGATTCACGATGTCGATCAGGCGCTTGTGCGTGCGCATTTCGAACTGTTCGCGGGAATCCTTGTACTTGTGCACCGCCCGCAGAATCGTGATCACTTGCTTCTCCGTCGGAAGCGGAATCGGACCGGACACCCCGGCGCCCGAACGCTTCGCCGTCTCCACGATCTTCTCCGCGGACTGGTCGAGAATTCGATGGTCGTATGCCTTGAGACGGATCCGGATCTTTTGCTTTGCTGCCATATGAGTCCCTCCTTCTATCGCCCAATTTGGTAATCGGACATACTCCGCGAGAATAACCCGACAGGCTCCCCATGGCAAAGGGGCCGGGTGTGTCGGCAACCTCCCGCATCATCGCAACGTCGCAGACCAACATGCAATATTATAGCGAACCGGCCGGGCGAATGCAATCTTTTTCTTCAACCGTTTCGTTTCCGCATCCTTCGCCATATAAAAAGGAAGCGCGGCGGTGCCATCCGTCTTTCCCAGCCGCCTTCCCGCCATCGACCGGCATTCTCTCGTCGCCTTCCCGCCATCGACCGCCGCCGGCATGCCCGCGATCGCGCCGTCCATGCGTTCTATTTTCTCGCACCCTGAGCTTGCTCCAACGGTCCTGGAGTCCGTTAGAGCCGCACTTCCCCGGCGCGATTCCGCTCTAACGGTCCCACGGACCCTTAGCGGCGCTTCCGCTTCCCCGCGCACATCCTGAACCGGCCTCCAACGGTCTTACAGTCCGTTAGAGCCGCACTCCCACGGTACTTTTCCGCTCTAACGGTACCACGGACCGTTAGCGGCGCTTCCGCTTCCCCGCGCTCGTCCTGAACCGGCCTCTAACGGTCTTACAGTCCGTTAGAGCCGCACTTCCGCGGCGCGATTCCGCTCTAGCGGTACCACGGACCGTTAGCGGCACATCCGCACCCCCGCGCGCCCCCCAGATCCGGCCTCCAACGGTCCCGGAATCCGCCAGCATCGCGGCCGATCCGCCCATGACAAAAAAAAAACAAAGCCGCCTTTCCCGCGGGGAAACAGCGGCTTCGGATCAACCGTCGCTCAATCCGTCACTTTTGCATCCGCATCGCAGCGCCTCAACCGTTGGAGACGACGCCGGCCTGCCTGCCGGAAGTCCGCCCCGCCTGCTCGCCCAACGGCTGCTTGCCTTCGCGGATCTTCGACGACCGCAGGCTTTCGCGGAACAGCTCGAACGGGAGGCAGAGCGGCACGCCGGTGCGCGGATCGAACAGAATGTCCGCTTCGATGCCGAACACCTCGCGCAGCACTTCCTTCGTCGTCACCTTCGCCGGCTCGCCTTCGGCCACGATCTTGCCCGCCTTGATTGCCACCATGTGGTGCGCATAGCGCGTCGCATGGTTCAGATCGTGCACGACCATGACGATCGTCCGGCCTTGCTCCTCGTTGAGCTGCTGCAGCAGCTTCAGCACTTCGAGCTGGTGCGCCATGTCCAGATACGTCGTCGGCTCGTCGAGGAACAGGATCTCCGTCTGCTGCGCGAGCGCCATTGCGATCCACGCCCGCTGCCGTTGACCGCCGGACAGTTGGTCGACCGCGCGGTCGGCGAACGCGGACAGACCCGTCATCTCGATCGCCCATTCCACGATCTCCCGGTCTTCCCGGCTCATCGCGCCGAATCCCCGCTGATGCGGGTAGCGGCCGTAGCCGACCAGCTCGCGCACCGTCAGTCCTTCGGGCGCGACGGGATTCTGGGGCAGAATCGCGAGCTGCTTCGCCACTTCCCGCGTCGATTGCGCGTGGATGGCTTTGCCGTCGAGCAGGACGCAACCGCGCTGCGGCTTCATGATGCGGGCCATCGTCTTCAGAATCGTCGATTTGCCCGACCCGTTCGAACCGACCAGGGCGGTAATCTTGCCCGTCGGAATGCTCAGATTCAATCCTTCGACAATCAGCCGGTCATCGTATCCGATCGCCAGGTCTTGCGTCACCAGTCTGTCCATGGCGCGTTCATCCTCTCCGTCAGCCTGCCGCTGACAGGCCGATTCCATTCACGACCGCCGGGGCAAAATAAATCCGCGTTCCCCCCGACAGCCGCTCCAATCGATACGTTTTCTATGATAATGGTTCTCATTATCGCCGTCAATGATCGGATATCCGCTCCGGAACGAAAATGGCGGCCGCCAAATCCAAAGGCGACAACCGCCCTCCAATTCCGACCCGACGCCGCCATGTCACCAAGAAACGAATCGGCCGCCCGGCAGCGATTGCTGCCGAACGGCCGTTCAGCAATTCCGGGTGCGGCCTTCCGCCGCTCCGGGATTACTTCAGAATCGTTGCGACGGCGCCTGCGCCGACCGTGCGGCCGCCTTCGCGGATAGCGAAGCGCGTGCCTTCCTCGATGGCGATCGGAGCGATCAGTTCAACCGTAACGGTGACGTTGTCGCCCGGCATGACCATCTCGGTGCCTTCCGGCAGCTCGATGACACCCGTAACGTCCGTCGTCCGGAAGTAGAATTGCGGACGGTAGCCGGAGAAGAACGGCTTGTGGCGGCCGCCTTCTTCCTTCGTCAGGACGTAGACTTGCGCCGTGAACTTCGTGTGCGGGTTGACCGAACCCGGCTTGACGAGAACTTGACCGCGCTCGATTTCCTTGCGCTCCACGCCGCGGAGCAGCGCGCCGATGTTGTCGCCGGCTTGCGCCTGGTCGAGCAGCTTGCGGAACATTTCGACGCCCGTGACGACCGTCTTCTTCGTCTCTTCGGCGAGACCGACGATTTCGACTTCGTCGCCGACCTTGACCGTACCGCGTTCAACGCGGCCCGTGGCAACCGTACCGCGGCCCGTGATCGTGAACACGTCCTCGACCGGCATCAGGAACGGCTTGTCGATTTCGCGCTCCGGCGTCGGGATGTAGGAGTCGATCGCTTCGAACAGCTCGACGATCTTGTCGGCCCACGGACCGTCCGGATTTTCCAGCGCTTCGCGCGCGGAACCGCGGATGATCGGCGTGTCGTCGCCCGGGAACTCGTACTCGTTCAGCAGGTCGCGGACTTCCATTTCGACCAGTTCGAGCAGCTCTTCGTCTTCGACCATGTCGCACTTGTTCAGGAACACGACGATGTACGGAACGCCGACCTGACGGGAGAGCAGGATGTGCTCGCGCGTTTGCGGCATCGGGCCGTCAGCGGCGGACACGACGAGGATCGCGCCGTCCATTTGCGCAGCGCCCGTGATCATGTTCTTGACGTAGTCGGCGTGGCCCGGGCAGTCGACGTGCGCGTAGTGGCGGTTCGGCGTTTCGTACTCGACGTGAGCGGTCGAGATCGTGATGCCGCGTTCGCGCTCTTCCGGAGCCTTGTCGATTTGGTCGTACGCGACGGCCGTACCGCCGCCATAGCGCTTCGACAGAACCGTCGTGATGGCTGCCGTCAGCGTCGTCTTGCCATGGTCGACGTGACCGATGGTGCCGATGTTGACGTGCGGTTTCGTACGTTCGAATTTAGCCTTAGCCATTGAACCATTTCCTCCTTAAGGGTGTGGATTGGGTTATGTGTGGAGCGGGAGCGGCGCCGGTCGCGCCGCTTCGCCCGTCCTTGAACCGGTTCGGTTATGTCGTCACGGAGCCTTACTCGTTGCTGCTGCCCTTGTACTTCGAGATGATCTCGTCCGCGATCGACTTCGGAACTTCTTCATAGTGGGACAGTTCCATCGAGAACGTCCCGCGGCCCTGCGTGCTCGAGCGGAGCGTCGTCGAGTAGCCGAACATTTCGCCGAGCGGCACCTTCGCGCGGATGATTTGCGCGCCGGCACGCGAATCCGTGCCTTCGATGCGGCCGCGGCGGGAGCTGAGCGTGCCCATGACGTCGCCGAAGTACTCTTCCGGCACCGTGACTTCGACCTTCATGATCGGTTCGAGCAGCACCGGATTGCAGAGATCCTTCGCCGCCTTGAGCGCCAGCGAGCCGGCGATCTTGAACGCCATTTCGGACGAGTCGACGTCGTGGTACGAACCGTCGACGAGCGTGGCCTTGATGTCGACCATCGGATAGCCGGCGAGCACGCCGTTGCGCATCGCTTCCTCGATGCCCGCCTGGACGGCCGGCACGTATTCCTTCGGCACGACGCCGCCAACGATCTTGTTCTCGAACACGAAGCCCGCACCCTGCTCAAGCGGTTCGAATTCGATCCAGACGTGGCCGTATTGGCCGCGGCCGCCCGTCTGGCGGACGAACTTGCCTTCGACGCGGGCCGGCGTGCGGAACGTTTCGCGGTAGGCGACCTGCGGTTTGCCGACATTCGTCTCGACCTTGAATTCCCGCTTCAGCCGGTCGACAACGATCTCGAGATGGAGCTCGCCCATGCCGGCGATGATCGTCTGACCGGTCTCTTCGTCCGTGTAGGCGCGGAACGTCGGGTCTTCTTCGGACAGCTTCTGGAGCGCGACGCCCAGTTTGTCCTGGTCGTTCTTCGTCTTCGGCTCGATCGCGACCTCGATGACCGGTTCCGGGAAGTTCATCGACTCGAGGATGACCGGATGCTTCTCGTCGCAGAGCGTGTCCCCCGTCGTCGTGTCCTTCAGGCCGACGGCGGCGGCGATGTCGCCCGCGTACACTTCCGTGATCTCCTCGCGATGATTCGCGTGCATCTGCAGAATCCGGCCGATCCGCTCGCGCTTGCCCTTCGTGGCGTTCAGCACGTACGAGCCGGAGTTCAGGACGCCGGAATAGACGCGGAAGAACGTCAGCTTGCCGACGTACGGGTCGCTCATGATCTTGAACGCGAGCGCCGCGAACGGCTCGTCGTCGGACGACTTGCGCGTCGTCTCCGTGCCGTCTTCGAGCGTGCCCTTGATGTCCGGCACGTCAATCGGGGACGGCAGATAGGCGATGACCGCGTCCAGCATGAGCTGAACGCCCTTGTTCCGGTACGAAGAACCGCAGACGACCGGGAAGAGCTTCACGGAGCAGACGCCCTTGCGGATGCCCGCCTTGAGCTCCTCGACGGTGATCTCTTCGCCTTCGAGATACTTCATCATGAGGTCTTCGTCGATTTCGGCGACCTTCTCGACGAGCTCGTTGCGGAGCTCCTCGGCCTTGTCGGCCAGTTCAGCCGGAATTTCGCCGACTTCGATATCTTTGCCGAGGTCGTCCTTGTAGAAGTACGCTTTCCGCTCGACCAGATCGATGATGCCGCGGAAGTCATTTTCCGCGCCGATCGGCAGTTGGATTGCGACGGCGTTCGCCTGGAGCCGGTCGCGCATGTCCTGGACGACGGCGAGGTAATCCGCGCCGATGATGTCCATCTTGTTGACATAGGCGATCCGCGGAACGCCGTATTTGTCCGCCTGGCGCCAGACGGTCTCGGATTGCGGCTCAACGCCTTCCTTCGCGCTGAACACGGCTACTGCCCCGTCCAGAACGCGCAGGGAACGCTCGACTTCGACGGTGAAGTCGACGTGGCCCGGCGTGTCGATGATATTGATCCGGATACCCTTCCACTGGCAGGTCGTCGCGGCCGACGTGATCGTGATGCCGCGCTCCTGCTCCTGTTCCATCCAGTCCATCGTCGCGGCGCCTTCGTGCACCTCGCCGATCTTGTGGGTGCGGCCGGTGTAGAACAGGATGCGCTCCGTGGTGGTCGTTTTGCCGGCGTCAATATGGGCCATGATCCCGATATTGCGCGTATCCTTCAAGGAGAACTGTCTAGGCATATGCTGTTGTCTCCTTCCAAAATCTGAATCCTACCAGCGGTAGTGCGCGAACGCCTTGTTCGCCTCGGCCATCTTGTGCGTGTCTTCGCGCTTCTTCACGGCAGCGCCCGTGTTGTTCGAAGCGTCGATGATTTCCGCCGCCAGGCGCTCCTGCATCGTCTTCTCGCCGCGGGTGCGGGCGTAGTTGACGAGCCAGCGGAGGCCAAGGGACGTCCGGCGTTCCGGTCTGACTTCCACCGGAACCTGGTAGTTCGCGCCGCCGACGCGGCGAGCCTTGACTTCGAGCACCGGCATGACGTTCTTGAGCGCGGCCTCGAACACTTCCATCGGGTCCTTGCCCGTGCGCTCACGGACAATCTCGAACGCTTCGTACAGGATTCTGGACGCGACTCCGCGCTTGCCGTCGATCATGATGCGGTTGATGAGCCGCGTGACCAGCTTGCTGTTGTAGATCGGGTCCGGCAGCACATCGCGCTTCGGCACCGGTCCTTTGCGTGGCATGGATCCAACCTCCTTCCATCATGTTTCTCCATCGTCAGCCGATCTATTACTTCTTCGCTTCCTTCGGGCGCTTCGCGCCGTACTTGGAGCGGCCTTGCTTGCGGTTGTTCACGCCGGCCGTATCCAGCGCGCCGCGGACGATATGATAGCGGACGCCCGGGAGGTCCTTGACCCGGCCGCCGCGGATCAGCACGACGCTGTGCTCCTGGAGATTGTGGCCGATACCCGGAATGTATGCCGTGACTTCAACGCGGTTCGTCAGACGAACCCGCGCGTATTTCCGCAGGGCGGAGTTCGGCTTCTTCGGCGTCATCGTGCCGACGCGGGTGCAGACGCCCCGCTTCTGCGGCGAGCTGATGTTGGTCGCTTCACGCTTGAGCGCGTTGAAACCCCGTTGCAGCGCCGGCGATTTCGACTTGACGACCTTGGCTTTGCGGCCTTTGCGCACGAGTTGGTTGATTGTTGGCATGTTGCCACCCCCTTCCTTGGGCGAATCGGTTCATCAGCTGCGTGTCTCAAGTCCACAGATCCAGGCGGTTCATCTTGAAGCAGACAAAGACCCGAGCCGCGATTCCTTGGCGAAATCCGGCGCGAACACTGCCTGCTTTACGGTCCATCCGGAATCCAGGCGGCCGAGGCGGCCCCGACGTCGATCCCGCAACGCTTGCCGAGATCGGCCATCCGGTCCACCCATTCGACCTCGATCTCCGCTTTGCGGCAGAGCTCCACAAGCTTGCCCGTCAACCGAGGATCTGCATCGCGCGCGACGAATACCCGCGCGGCCAATCCTTGCTCCACAGCTTTCGTCGTTTGCTTGGTGCCGATCTTCCAGGGCATGGAGACTCCTCCTTCTCGCAAAGGCACACGATCCCCATCCTTTACAGGCACACTCCGATATAGTATCACCTGTTGCCAGGGTGTGTCAAGCAAATTCAAGGCTTCCACGGGTCCGGCACGCCCGCCGTCATTCTCCCGCCGACAGCCGCCGGGCCGGTCCGGACGATCGGTTCGTCCGGCCGGCCCGGGCCGACTGTCTCATGAATCGGGTCAAAACGCGTTCCGTCAAAGCGCTGCGCCATTCGCGCGGCGTCGACTGCAGTTCGTCATCCGCACTGCATCCGCACTGCGTCATTCCGCGCGCGGCGTCAACCGCACTGCGCCATCCACGCGGCCGCGTGGCGTCATTCGCGCCGCCGTCATCCGATCGCCGAGCCGGAGACCCGGCGCGTCAGGATTCGACCGCCACGCCTTCCAGCGCTTCCTCCGATTCCTGCGCTTCTTCTTCCATGCCGGCGAAGCGGATGTTCCGGTAGTGGGCCATGCCCGTTCCGGCCGGAATCAGCTTGCCGATGATCACGTTCTCCTTCAGGCCGAGCAGCTGGTCGACCTTGCCCTTGATCGCGGCGTCGGTGAGCACGCGCGTCGTCTCCTGGAACGACGCGGCGGACAGGAAGGAGTCCGTCTCAAGCGACGCCTTCGTGATGCCGAGCAGCACCGGCTTCGCGACGGCCGGCTCCTTGCCCGCGAGAATCGCCTCGCGGTTCGCCGCCTCGTACTCGTGGATGTCGACGTACGAGCCGGGCAGGAGCTGCGTGTCGCCCGCGTCGACGATCCGGATCTTCCGGAGCATCTGCTTGATCATGACCTCGATGTGCTTGTCGTTGATCTCGACGCCCTGGTTCCGGTAGACGCGCTGCACTTCCTGCAGGATATAGTTCTGCACGCCGCGGATGCCCTTGATCCGGAGCATCTCCTTCGGGTCGATCGAGCCGTCCGTCAGCTCGTCGCCCGCCTCGACGCGGTCGCCGACGTTCACGCGGATGCGCGAACCGTAGCTGACCGAGTAGACCTTCGTCTCGGCTTCGCCCTCGACTTCGATCTCGCGCCGGTCCTTCGCGTCGCGGATGTCCTTCACGACGCCGTCGATCTCGGAGATCGTCGCCTGGCCCTTCGGGTTCCGGGCTTCGAACAGCTCCTGGATCCGCGGCAGACCTTGCGTGATGTCGTCGCCGGCGACGCCGCCCGTGTGGAACGTCCGCATCGTGAGCTGCGTACCCGGCTCGCCGATCGACTGGGCCGCGATGATGCCGACCGCTTCGCCGATCTCGACGTGCTTGCCGGTCGCCAGGTTCCGGCCGTAGCAGATCTTGCAGACGCCGTGGCGGGCGCGGCAGGCGAGCACGGAGCGGATCTCGACTTTCTCGATCCCGGCGGCGATGATCTTCTCCGCGGTCTCCGCGTCGATCATCTCGCCCTTGCCGATGATGATCTCGCCGGTCTCCGGATGGCGGACCGCCGCCGCCGTGTAGCGGCCTTCAATCCGGTCGTACAGATCCTCGATGACTTCCTTGCCGTCGTGGATCTTCGTGACCGTGATGCCTTTATCCGTGCCGCAGTCTTCCTCGCGCACGATGACGTCCTGCGCGACGTCGACGAGACGGCGGGTGAGGTAACCCGAGTCCGCGGTCCGGAGCGCGGTGTCCGCGAGACCTTTCCGCGCGCCGTGCGTCGAGATGAAGTACTCGAGGACCGTCAGACCCTCGCGGAAGTTCGACTTGATCGGCAGCTCGAAGATCCGGCCGGACGGCGTCGCCATCAGGCCCCGCATGCCGCCGAGCTGCGTGATCTGCGACTTGTTGCCCCGTGCCTTCGAATCGACCATGAGCATGATCGAATTGTAGCGGTCCATCGATTTCATCAGCACGTCCGTAATCCGGTCCTTCGTCTGGCTCCAGATCTCGATGACGCGGTCGTAGCGTTCCTCGTCCGTGATCAGGCCGCGGCGGTACTGGTTCGTGACGACGCGCACCTTCTCCTCGGACTCGGCGAGAATCTCCTTCTTCGCTTCCGGCACGACGACGTCCGAGATCGCGATCGTGATGCCGGCACGCGTCGAATACGTGAAGCCGAGCTGCTTGATCTTGTCGAGGATGATCGAAGTCGTCGTCGTCTGATACAGGCGGAAGCACTCGGCGATGATCTGGCCGAGATATTCCTTGCCCACCGCGCTGGCGTTCGGGAGACCGGCGATGCACGCGTTCACGTCCGCGCCCTTCTCCTTGATGAACCAGCGGTCCGACGTGCCCTTGAGCAGATTGTCCTTCGTCGCCTCGTTGATGTACGGAAACGTGTCCGGGAAAATCTCGTTGAAAATCAGCTTCCCGACCGTCGTGACGAGCAGCGACCGCTCCTGCTCCTCCGTGAACGTCTTCTTGTTCAGCGCGCGCGCCGGGATGACGATCCGCGCGTGCAGCGAGACGATGTCGCGATGGTAGGCGGAGATCGCCTCGTTCACCGTCGCGAACATCATGCCGGTGCCCTTCGCCTCGGGATTGTCCATCGTCAGATAGTAGCTGCCGAGGACCATGTCCTGCGACGGCGTGACGACCGGCTTGCCGTCCTTCGGGTTCAGGATGTTGCCCGACGCGAGCATGAGCAGGCGCGCTTCGGCCTGCGCTTCGGCCGAGAGCGGCACGTGCACCGCCATCTGGTCGCCGTCGAAGTCGGCGTTGTACGCCGTACAGACGAGCGGGTGCAGCTTGATCGCGCGGCCTTCGACGAGCGTCGGCTCGAACGCCTGGATGCCGAGGCGGTGGAGCGTCGGCGCGCGGTTCAGCAGCACCGGATGCTCGCGGATGACTTCCTCGAGCACGTCCCACACTTCCGGGCTGACGCGCTCGACTTTCCGCTTCGCGCTCTTGATGTTGTGCGCGAGCCCCTTGTTCACGAGCTCCTTCATCACGAAGGGCTTGAACAGCTCAAGCGCCATCTCCTTCGGCAGGCCGCACTGGTACATCTTCAGGCTCGGCCCGACGACGATGACGGAACGGCCGGAGTAGTCGACCCGCTTCCCGAGCAGGTTCTGACGGAACCGGCCCTGCTTGCCCTTCAGCATGTGGCTGAGCGATTTCAGCGGACGGTTGCCCGGTCCCGTGACCGGACGGCCGCGGCGGCCGTTGTCGATCAGCGCGTCGACGGCCTCCTGCAGCATCCGCTTCTCGTTCTGCACGATGATGTCCGGCGCGCCGAGATCAAGCAGCCTTTTCAGCCGGTTGTTCCGGTTGATGACGCGGCGGTACAGGTCGTTCAGGTCGCTCGTCGCGAACCGGCCGCCGTCCAGCTGCACCATCGGGCGCAGTTCCGGCGGGATGACCGGCAGCACGTCGAGGATCATCCACTCCGGACGGTTGCCCGAATTGCGGAACGCCTCGAGCACCTCAAGCCGCTTGATTGCGCGGTTGCGCCGCTGGCCTTGCGCCGTGCGCAGCTCCTCCTTGAGGATTTCGATCTCGCGGTCGAGGTCGATGTCCATCAGGAGCTTCTTGATCGCTTCCGCGCCCATGCCGGCCTGGAAGCCGTAGCCGTATTTCTCGCGGTAGCTGCGGTATTCCTTCTCGGAGAGGAGCTGCTTCTTCTCGAGCGGCGTGTCGCCCGGGTCGGTCACGACATACGATGCGAAATAGATGACCTCCTCGAGCGAACGCGGCGACATGTCGAGCGCCAGCCCCATCCGGCTCGGAATGCCCTTGAAATACCAGATGTGCGACACCGGAGCGGCCAGCTCGATGTGGCCCATCCGTTCGCGGCGCACCTTCGCGCGCGTCACCTCGACGCCGCAGCGGTCGCAGACGACGCCCTTGTAGCGCACGCGCTTGTACTTGCCGCAATGGCACTCCCAGTCCTTCGTCGGACCGAAGATTTTCTCGCAGAACAAACCTTCCTTCTCGGGTTTGAGCGTCCGATAGTTGATCGTCTCGGGCTTCTTCACTTCTCCGCGCGACCACGAGCGGATCTTGTCCGGAGAAGCGAGGCCGATCTTCATAAACTCGAAGTTGTTAACATCCAACAAGGAGCGTCCCTCCTTCAGTTCTGCCGCGGGGGCGGGCAAGGCCGCCCGTCAAGGGACGGACGGCGATGCCTTGTCTGACGATGAAGTCATGAGGCGCCGAGTTACTCGATGCTGACTTCCGATCCTTCGAGGTTCAGGTTGAGCTTGTCGCCCGCGCCATCGTCCTCGTCGTCGATCTCCCTCATCTCGATCTCTTCCTCGTTCTCGGTCAGGATCTTCACGTCCATGCCGAGGCTCTGGAGCTCCTTGATGAGGACCTTGAACGACTCCGGAACGCCAGGTTCGGGAACGTTCTCGCCCTTGACGATCGATTCGTACGTCTTCACCCGTCCGACGACGTCGTCGGATTTGACGGTCAGAATCTCCTGCAGGGTATAGGCGGCGCCGTACGCCTCGAGCGCCCACACTTCCATCTCGCCGAACCGCTGGCCGCCGAACTGCGCCTTGCCGCCCAGCGGCTGCTGGGTGACGAGCGAGTACGGGCCGGTCGAACGCGCGTGGATCTTGTCGTCGACCATGTGCGCCAGCTTGATCATGTACATGACGCCGACCGTGACTTCCCGCTCGAACGGTTCGCCCGTCCGGCCGTCGTACAGGATCGTCTTGCCGTTGCGCTGCATGCCGGCTTCTTCCATCGCGTCGAACACGTCTTCCTCGTTCGCGCCGTCGAAGACCGGCGTCGCGGCGTAGATGCCGAGCTTCTTGCACGCCATGCCGAGGTGAACCTCGAGCACCTGGCCGATGTTCATCCGCGACGGGACGCCGAGCGGGTTCAGCACGACGTCAACCGGCGTGCCGTCCGGCAGGAACGGCATGTCTTCCTCCGGCATGATGCGCGCGATGACGCCCTTGTTGCCGTGGCGTCCGGCCATCTTGTCGCCCTCGGAAATCTTCCGCTTCTGCGCGATGTAGACGCGCACGAGCTGGTTCACGCCCGGCGGCAGCTCGTCGCCGTTCTCGCGCGTGAACACCTTGACGTCGACGACGATGCCGTCGGTGCCGTGCGGCACGCGCAGCGACGTGTCGCGCACCTCGCGCGCCTTCTCGCCGAAGATCGCGTGCAGCAGCCGCTCTTCCGCCGTCAGCTCGGTCACGCCCTTCGGCGTCACCTTGCCGACGAGGATGTCGCCCGCGCTGATCTCGGCGCCGACGCGGATGATGCCGCGCTCGTCGAGATTCTTGAGCGCGTCCTCGCCGACGTTCGGAATGTCGCGCGTGATCTCCTCCGGTCCGAGCTTCGTGTCGCGCGCCTCGGACTCGTATTCTTCGATATGGATCGAGGTGTACACGTCCTCCTTGACCAGCTTCTCGCTGAGCAGGATCGCGTCCTCGTAGTTGTACCCTTCCCACGTCATGAAGGCGACGAGCACATTGCGGCCGAGCGCAAGTTCTCCCTGGTCGGTCGACGGACCGTCCGCCAGGATGTCGCCTTTCCGGACGAACTCGCCCTTTTTCACGATCGGGCGCTGGTTGATGCAGGTGCCCTGGTTCGAACGCTCGAACTTGTGCAGCTTGTATTTCACGAGATCGCCGGTCACCTGCTTGCCGTCGATCGTCTCGACGCGGCGCAGCCAGATCTCGTTCGCGGTGACGCGCTCGATGATGCCGTCATACTTCGAGACAATGCAGACGCCCGAGTCCTTCGCGGCCTTGTACTCCATGCCGGTGCCGACGAGCGGCGCCTCCGGCACGAGCAGCGGCACGGCCTGGCGCTGCATGTTCGCGCCCATGAGCGCGCGGTTCGAGTCGTCGTTCTCGAGGAACGGGATCAGCGCCGTCGCGACGGACACGACCTGCTTCGGCGACACGTCCATGTAGTCGACGCGGTCGCTCGGCATCGTCAGGATATTGTCCGCCTGCTTGTTGTAGCGGACGATGACCATGTCCTCCGCGAACTTGCCCTCCGGCGTCAGCGCGGCGTTCGCCTGCGCAATGACGTAGTTGTCCTCCTCGTCCGCCGTCATGTAGTCGATGTGGTCCGTGACGATGCCCGTCTCCGGATCGACGCGGCGGTACGGCGCCTCGATGAAGCCGTACTCGTTGATCCGCGCGTACGTCGACAGCGAGTTGATCAGGCCGATGTTCGGACCTTCCGGCGTCTCGATCGGACACATCCGGCCGTAGTGCGACGGATGGACGTCGCGCACTTCGAAGCCCGCTCGCTCCCGCGTGAGACCGCCGGGACCGAGCGCGGACAGACGGCGCTTGTGCGTCAGTTCGGCCAGCGGGTTCGTCTGGTCCATGAACTGCGACAGCTGCGAGCTGCCAAAGAATTCCTTGATCGCCGCGATCACCGGGCGGATGTTGATGAGCGCCTGCGGCGTGATCGCGTTCGCGTCCTGGATCGACATCCGCTCGCGGACGACGCGCTCCATCCGGGACAGCCCGATGCGGAACTGGTTCTGCAGGAGCTCGCCGACCGAACGGAGGCGGCGGTTGCCGAGATGGTCGATGTCGTCCGTGCTGCCGATGCCGTGCAGCAGGTTGATGAAATAGTTGATCGACGCGATGATGTCGGCCGGCGTGATGTGCTTGACCGACTTGTCGATGTTGCCGTTCGAGATGATCTTGACGATCTTCCCGTCCTCATTGGGCGAGAATACGCTGATCGTCTGCAGGGGAATACTGTCCGCATCCAGCACGCCGTTCGCGACATGGTACGTCTTGAACCCGACGCCGTTGTCGAGATACGGCGCGATCTGGTCGAGCAGCCGGCGGTCGATCACCTGGCCCGCCTCGGCGATGATCTCGCCGGTCGACGGATCGACGAGCGTCTCCGCGAGCCGCTGGTTGAACAGCCGGTTCTTGATGTTCAGCTTCTTGTTGATCTTGTAGCGGCCCACGTTCGCGAGATCGTACCGCTTCGGGTCGAAGAAGCGCGCGACGAGCAGGCTCTTCGCGTTCTCGAGCGTCGGCGGCTCGCCGGGACGGAGCCGTTCGTAAATTTCGATGAGCGCCTTCTCGACGGAGTCGGTGTTGTCCTTGTCGAGCGTGTTGCGGATGAATTCGTCGTGACCGAGCAGGTCGAGAATTTCCGCGTCCGTGCCGAAGCCGAGGGCGCGGAGCAGCACGGTCACCGGAATCTTCCGCGTGCGGTCGATCCGCACGTAGATGATGTCTTTCGCATCCGTCTCGAGCTCGAGCCACGCGCCGCGGTTCGGGATCACCGTCGCGGTGTAGGTTTTCTTGCCGTTCTTGTCAACCTTCGTGCTGAAGTACACGCTGGGGGATCGGACCAACTGGCTGACAATGACGCGTTCCGCGCCGTTGATGATGAACGTGCCGGTCTCGGTCATGAGCGGAAAATCGCCCATGAACACCTCCTGCTCCTTCACCTCGCCGGTCTCCTTGTTGATGAGGCGCACCTTGACGCGGAGCGGAGCGGCGTACGTCACATCGCGTTCCTTCGCATCGTCCACCGTATATTTCGGCTCACCCAGGGAATAATCGATGAACTCGAGCGACAGGTTGCCCGTGAAATCCGTAATCGGCGAAATGTCCTGGAACAGCTCGAGCAAGTCGCGCTCCAGGAATTTCTGGTACGATTTCTGCTGGATTTCGATCAGGTTCGGTACTTCGAGCACTTCCTTGATGCGGGAATAGCTCCTGCGCGTGCGTCGGCCATACTGAACGAGATGTCCTGCCAACTTTACCCCACCCCTCATGGTTGACTTGCAGCCTTGCCTTGCTCTATGATCAATCCGCCGCGGTCAGACGGCGGCCCGAAAACGCTCATGGCGGCCCGAAAAAGCCCAAAGACGAAAGAAAGGCCTTACCGGACGCATGCGCCCGGTTGAAGACCGTCGTGCCGCGAATCGCCGCCGAACCGGTACCGTCCGCGCACGGGCAGCCGCGAAAAACGGAAAACGGCCGATGCGCCGCACTCCTCCGGTTGAGGCAGATATCCCCATATGTTCAATCATTTTCACCCAAAATGCCGTCATTATACCTGAATCCGCCGGACCCGGGCACCGCTTTGTTCCGCCATCCGAAGAAAATTGCCTCTTGACAACCGGCGGACAAAAGACTTGTGCCCTATTTTAATGCTGACATTTTATAATGGTACCACAGGCAAGAAAGCGAGTCAACAATTGTTTGCCCGTTCGGCCCGCAAAATATGGTACCCTTTGTCCCTCGCCGCCATCCGCACCCGTTCCGGTCCGAACAGCTCCTCCAGCTTCGCCGCCGCCGACGGCGCGCCCTGCTGCTTCCGGATGACGATCCACAGCGTACCGCCCGGAGCCAGCGCGTCATGCGCCTCCTCGAAAATGCGGTGCACGACCGCCTTGCCCGCGCGGATCGGCGGATTCGTGAGCACGGCGTCGAACGTCTGCCCGCGCACCGCTTCCAGCCCGTCGCTCGCGAGAATCGTCACGTTGCGGATGCCGTTCCGTTCGGCGTTCGCCCGCGCCAGTCCGACGGCGCGCTCGTTGATGTCGAGCATGGTGACGCGCGCGGACGGCCGGGCGGCCGCGATCGCAAGACCGATCGGACCGTACCCGCAGCCGACGTCGAGCACGCGCGCCCCGTCCGGGATGTCCGCCGTCTCGATCAGCAGCCGGCTGCCGAAGTCGACGCCCGATTTCGAAAAAACGCCCGCATCCGTCTCAAACGTCAGCCGTCTGCCGAGCAGAACCGCCTCGAACCGCCTTCTGTCGCTTTCCGAGCGTGGCGATTTCGTATAGTAATGTTCGGACACGCAGCCCACCTCCGGACGTCAATCCGCGTCTTCTCCCGAAAATGACGACGAACCCCCCGAAGCCATCGCTTCTGGGGGTTCGACACCGGCACGGGAAATTACTTCAGTTCGACGGTAGCGCCAGCTTCTTCGAGCTTCGCCTTGATCGACTCGGCTTCTTCCTTGCTGACCTTTTCCTTCAGCGGCTTCGGAGCGTTGTCAACCAGGTCCTTCGCTTCCTTCAGGCCGAGGCCCGTGATTTCGCGGACAACCTTGATGACGTTGATCTTCGACGCGCCGGCGTTCGCCAGGATGACGTCGAATTCCGATTGCTCCTGAGCTTCCGCGGCAGCGCCTGCGCCGCCTGCGACGACTGCGACCGGAGCCGCTGCCGTAACGCCGAATTCTTCCTCGATCGCCTTCACCAGTTCGTTCAGTTCAAGGACCGTCATGCCCTTGATCGCTTCAAGAATTTGTTCCTTCGACATGGATCGTTACCCTCCATCAGGATTGATTATTTTGCCGCCTGCCCCGCAGGGCCGCGGTTCATGCGCGTTTGGACCGTGCTGCGGAACAGCCGGGAATCAGGCTTCCGCTTCCTTCTTCTCCGCGACCGCCTTGACGGCGAGCGCGAAGTTGCGGATCGGCGCCTGCAGCACGCTGAGCAGCATGGAGAGCAGGCCTTCGCGGGACGGAAGATCCGCCAGCGCCTTGATCTCGTCCACGCCGACCACGCGGCCTTCGACAACGCCGCCCTTGATCTTGAGCGCTTCGTTCTGCTTCGCGAACTCGCTCAGAATCTTGGCCGGCGCCACGACATCGTCCTTGCCGAACGCGACGGCCGTCGGACCGGTGAGCACCGAATCCAGATCCGTCAGCTCGGCGTTCGCCGTCGCGCGGCGAATCAGCGTGTTCTTCAGCACCTTGAACTCGATGCCCGCTTCGCGCAGCTTGCGGCGCAGTTCCGTCACCTGCGCGACGTTCAGGCCGCGGTAGTCGGCGAGGACCGTCGCCGCGCTCTCGCGAAGTTTCGTCGTGATTTCTTCAACGATCTGCTGCTTCTCCTGGATGATCCTGGCGTTTGCCATGATTGACACCTCCCGTGCGTAGAGTCGCGCATCCGTAACCCGTCGGCTTCAGTGCCCGATGCATGAACATGGCCCCCGCAGACAGCGGAGGCCATGACGTGCGAAGCCGGAGCGTGCGCTTCCGGCGAATCGCGTCTATTCATAGCACCTCGGTAGGACATTAAGCCTTGCGGCACCTACTGTCTACGGTACGCATATTCGATTTGGATGTGCGCCTTGCGATTAACGATACGCCGCCGTGTTGACGGTAACGCTCGGACCCATCGTGGAAGAGATCGAGATCTTCTTCAGATAGACCCCTTTCGCCGCCGCCGGCTTCGCCCGGTTCAGCGCTTCGATGAGCGCCCGCAGGTTCTCTTCCAGCTTCGCGGCGTCGAACGATACCTTCCCGATCGGCGCATGGATCTGACCCGCGCGGTCGAGGCGGTATTCGATCTTCCCGGCCTTGATCTCCTGCACGGCCTTCGCCACATCGAACGTGACCGTGCCGGCTTTCGGGTTCGGCATGAGACCCTTGCCGCCGAGAATCCGGCCGAGCTTCCCGACTTCGGCCATCATGTCGGGCGTCGCCACGCAGACGTCGAAGTCGAACCATCCTTGCTGGATCTTGTTGATCAGGTCGGAATCCCCGACATAATCGGCGCCGGCCGCTTCCGCTTCCTTCGCCTTCTCGCCCTTGGCGAACACGAGCACGCGCTTCGTCTTGCCCGTGCCGTGCGGCAGGACGACGACACCGCGCACCGCCTGGTCTTGCTTCTTCGGGTCAACGCCGAGACGAACGGCGACTTCCACCGATTCGTCGAACTTCGCCGTTGCCGCCTTCTTCACCAGTTCCACCGCTTCCTGCGGCTCATAGACCTTGTCGCGGTCGATCAGCTTGGCGGCTTCCTGATATTTCTTGCCGCGTTTTGCCATGTTGTTCTCCTCCTTGTGTGGTGGTAGCGGACATTCCCATTGCGGGAATCCTCCCACAGGACCGCCGGCTGTCCCTCAACCGGTCAGTCTTCGATGACGATGCCCATCGAACGGGCCGTGCCTTCGACCATCCGCACGGCGGCCTCGACGGAAGCCGCGTTCAGGTCGGGCATCTTCTGCTCGGCGATCTCGCGCACCTTGCTGCGCTTGATCGTCGCGACCTTCTTCTTGTTCGGCTCGCCGGAGCCCTTCTCCACGCCCGCCGCGATGCGCAGCAGCACCGCCGCCGGCGGCGTCTTCGTCTCGAACGTGAACGAACGGTCTTCGAAGACGGTGAGGACGACCGGAATGATCAGGCCTGCCTGGTCGGCCGTGCGGGCGTTGAACTCCTTGCAGAATTGCATGATGTTCACGCCGGCCTGACCGAGCGCGGGACCGATCGGCGGCGCCGGATTGGCCTTGCCCGCGGGAACCTGCAGCTTCACGATCTTGATGACTTTCTTCGCCATTTGCTACACCTCCTGCCCCTGGAATGTGGTCAGACGGACCGCTACGGCGCGTTCGCCGCGATCCGCGCGCATCCGCAATCCTGCCGGAACGGGCCGGGTTGGACCCTGGCACGCGAACCCGCATCCCGGACGCGCCGGATTCGCCCCGTTACGCGCGAATCCGCGATCCTCCCACCGCCGCGCGCCGGGGGCGCGGGCGCCGGAAACCGGATAATTATATCTTCTCCACCTGAGTATAATCGAGCTCAAGCGGGGTTTCCCTGCCGAACATGTTGACATGGACTTTCAGCTTGTTCTTGTCGTACAGAATCTCCTCCACCGTACCGATGAAGTTGAAGTCGGCGAAAGGCCCGTGCTTGACGCGAACGGTGTCCTTGAGCTCGAAGTCCATCTTCGGCTTCGGCTCTTCCAGGCCCATGTGCCTCAGGATCTGCTCGACTTCTTCCGGCATGAGCGGCGTCGGCTTCGATCCCGATCCGGTCGATCCGACGAAGCCCGTCACGCCCGGCGTGTTGCGGACGACGTACCAGGAATCGTCGGTCTGAATCATCTCGACGAGGACGTAGCCGGGATACACCTTGCGCTGGACGGTCTTCTTCTTCCCGTCCTTGGTGATCACTTCGTCCTCGGTCGGCACGAGCACGCGGAAAATTTTGTCCTGCATGCCCATCGACTCGACCCGCTTCTCGAGATTCGTCTTCACCTTGTTCTCATACCCGGAGTACGTATGGACGACATACCATCGTTTCTCCATGTGCAGGCCACCTTCGGCTTCGTTCATCAGACGATCAGTTCGAGCAGCTCGGAGATGATGATGTCCAGTACCCAGAAGTAAATCGTTACGAAAATGATCGCCACGAACACGACGATCGAATAGCTTGTCAGCTCCTTGCGGTTGGGCCAGCGGACTTTCTTCAGTTCATTCCAGCTGTCCGAAAAGAAGGCGATCGTCGAACCGAAGCCCTGTTTCATTCTCGCCAGGAAGGTCACGTCAACACCTCCAGTGCCTTATCGCGTCTCGCGGTGAGGCGTGTGCTCGTTGCAGAACTTGCAGAATTTCCTCAGCTCGATGCGGTCGGGGGTCGTCCGCTTGTTCTTGGTCGTCGTATAGTTGCGTTGTTTGCAGTTCGTGCAAGCCAGCGTAATGATCACCCGCATGTGTCGTACACCTCCCGAACATGAAATGCCGTGTTCAGCATTCCGGCGAACCGCCGGGAACAGTTGCCCGGGCGTCACGGTCTGCCGTCCCGTGTACGGCAAGGCCGGTCACAGGATAAAGCGCAAAAAAAATAAACCGTTCGCAAATTATAGGGCTACCTAACACACTTTAGCACAACGGATGTCCCGTGTCAACGCATGGCGCGCGGGCTTTTTTTCCAGGCGCGCAAGGCACGGAATTTCGTCAGACGCGCAAGGTGCGGAATTTCGTCGCAGGCTTTTTTTCACTCGCCGGCCGCGCCATGGTTTCCCGTTCCGACCATTATGGACAAAAAAAGCCCCCGCCATACCCGTCCGCCAGCCCTGGAGCGGCACAATCGACGTCGGCCGGACCCGACCGCACGGACCAGACCGCACGGCCCCGGCCACACGGACCCGACCGCACGGACCCGGCTACACGGACCAGATCGCACGGACTCGACCGCACGGACCGGGCCACACGGACCCGGCCACACGGACCCGACCGCACGGACCCGGCCACACGGACCCGGCTACACGGACCAAACCGCACGGACCCGGCCACACGGACCCGACCGCACGGACCCGGCCACACGGACCCGACCGCACGGACCCGGCCACACGGACCCGGCCACACGGACCCGACCGCACGGACCCGGCCACACGGACCCGACCGCACGGACCCGGCCACACGGACCCGGCCGCACGGACCCGGCCACACGGACCCGACCGCACGGACCCGGCTACACGGACCAAACCGCACGGACCCGGCTACACGGACCCGACCGCACGGACTCGACCGCACGGACCCGACCGCACGGACCCGACCGCAATAAGCGAAAAAACTTCGTCTATTTTGTCGAAAATCAACCTGACAGTCAAAATAAACGAAGTTTCTGCGCTTATTTTTCCGAAATCGTCCGATTCCGGGCAAAATCACGAAAATAAGCGAAGAAATTGCTTCTAACATCGGGCAATCGGCCCGAAGACGCAAAATAGAAGAAAAAATTTCCGCAATCGATTCCGCTCGTCGGCCTTCTCGACACACATCCGCCACAAGCGTCCCGCATCCGGCAGCCGCCACCGTAATCCATCTTCGGCAACCATTCACCGGGATTGATCGCCGGCATCTCCAACGGCAACCATTCACCGGGATTGATCGCCGGCATCTCAACGGTAACCATTCACCGGCACTCATCGACGGTGTCCATCACAACAGACATTCACCGTCACCGGCAACCACCTCCGGAGTTCCATCACCATCGATCGGCATCCACAATCTCCGGAATCCGTCACCGGTTTTCTTCTCCACCGGCATCCGCCGCCACCGGAATCCGTCGCCGATATCCAACTCCACCGGCATTCACATTACCGGATTCCGTCATCCACGTCCACCATCAGGGCTACCATCAACAACGATCACCGGCAATCATTCCCCGGCATTCCTCAACGGCATCCGTCGCCGGCACCCGCACCATCACCGGCATCCGACGCCCCGCTTTCGTCGCCGCCCGCGGACCGTTTTCCAGTGTTAGCGCTTCCGAATTTTCCGGCAAACGCGCACCCCGACGCCGCGCTTCTTCACCCGCCGACGTTCCGGATCTCCAGGTAGCGTTCCAGCTTCCGCTTGACGCGCTGCAGCGCGTTGTCGATCGACTTCACGTGCCGGTCCAGATCGACCGCGATCTCCTGGTAGGATCTGCCGTCCAGATAGAGCATGAGCACCTGGCGCTCGAGATCGCTCAGGATCTCGGCCATCTTGTCCTCCAGGCCGACGAATTCTTCCTGGTTGATGATCAGCTCCTCGGGATCGGACACGCGCGATCCGCACAGCACGTCCATCAGCGTACGGTCGGAGTCTTCGTCGTAGATGGGCTTGTCCAGCGAAATGTAGGAGTTCAGCGGGATGTGCTTTTGCCGGGTGGCCGTCTTGATGGCGGTGATGATCTGCCGCGTGATGCACAGTTCGGCGAACGCCTTGAACGAAGCCAGCTTGTCTCCCTTGAAGTCGCGGATCGACTTGTAGAGGCCGATCATGCCTTCCTGGACGATGTCCTCGCGGTCCGCGCCGATCAGGAAATACGATCTCGCCTTCGCGCGGACGAAGTTCTTGTACTTGTTGATCAGGTACTCCAGCGCGTCGCTGTCGCCTTCGCGCACCGCCTCGACAATGTCCTCGTCCGTTCTGGATTCATATTCACGCATACGCGCTGCTTTGAGGTCGACGCCCACGAACTATCCCTCCGGCCTGCAAGACGTGTACCCTTCCGAGCCCGCACGTAGCGGCGCAATAATAGATTCAGTATAAAGGATGATCTCTTGGAGCGTCAACAACGGCCAACCGGCATTGTCGTTGTTCTGTGATATTGTCAGGGTGTAACTGATCCGAGAAAATGTCAGTATGAGCAAGGAGCAGATCACCTTGACGAAGAGCGAACTGAAACGCGCTATGGTTCTTGAAAAATGGATCGATGG
>Ga0207768_100291_pt1 | contig 38821 bp, 31 predicted proteins | sample CeladaPassaB1F01_FD_187478 | JGI IMG/M metagenome (GOLD analysis project Ga0207768, IMG submission 187478) | Cellulose-adapted microbial communities from the Joint BioEnergy Institute, USA - Passage B1F01 (SPAdes) (version 2) | ecosystem: Engineered > Bioreactor > Continuous culture >... | reverse complement strand
GGCATGGATTCACCTCCTTGTGGCGATGACAGGATACCATTTTTTTCATAATCATCCAATATTGGGTTCATCACCAAAAGATGTACTCGACTTTTAAAGGCAAACATGATCACAATGTTATCCAAAGAGATGTATGGAATAAAAAGGGAGAAATGCTGTTTTATTTGATTATCATCATCATCTTTCTTTGTCAAGTACACTTTGTGGTGGAGATCCCAATATTGGAAAAACAGCTCGCTTTCATCCCACCCCTAAAAGGCCGGTGAAAAACCGCTGTCACGTGCAAATCAGCGGCATTCTGCCAAAAAAGAAAGCTGATTCCGCAAGGTTTCTCGAATTGAAAAACGACTGGGATCCGAAGTATTTTGCACTAAATCACCGGCCTCCTAAAGGAGTGGGCTTTCTCGCTCGCGGGTCTGTAAACAAACACATCCTTAAGATGAAAGAGGGTGAAACAATGGACAATATCCCTGACTCGAACAAAATTTACACTTACGCTGACTGGAAAACATGGGAAGGCCGCTGGGAACTTATAAATGGAAAAGCCTATAATATGACACCTGCTCCATCTACAGAACACCAATTTGCAGTCGGAAAATTATATTTTGCTTTGCGCCATTTTTTCCAAAACAAACATGGCGACAGCCACCGGCTTCTATGTTTTGGCGAATGGCCGCCCAAAAACAAACAAAACACCAGCCTGTCGACCCAAGCTGGTGTTTGTCCTCTTCCTATTGAATAGCCGCTAACGCCTCGGTCAGGACGCGCACCACAAACGAAAGTTCATCATCCGTGATGCAAAGCGGCGGCGATAAGGTGAGCACGTTGTTGTACCCGGCGACCGTCGTTCCGTTTTTGCCGATGATAACGCCGTTGTCTTTGCAGCGGCTGATCACTTCATTGACAAGCGACACATCCAACGGCTCTTTCGTCGTTCGATCAGCAACGAGCTCAATGCCGACAAGCAGCCCTCTTCCGCGCACATCCCCGACGTACGGATGATCGGCCAGTTTCGTTTTCAGCGCCGAAAGCAGCCATTCGCCCGCTTCACGCGAACGGTCAAACAAGCGCTCCGTCTCCATGATTTCGATGTTTTTCAGCGCCACCGCACAAGCAGCCGGGTGGCCGCCAAATGTATTGACATGGCGGAAATAGTCGTACTCATCTGTTCCTTTAAACGCCTCATAAATTTCCTTCCGCACCGCCGTGGCTGCCAGCGGCAAGTAGGCGCTCGTAATGCCTTTCGCCATCGTAATGATATCCGGCTTAACCCCTTCATGCATGAACCCGAACGGCTTCCCGGTCCGGCCGAAGCCGCAGATGACTTCATCGACAATAAGCAAAGCCCCGTGTTTTTCACACACTTCTTTGACCGCTTTCATATACCCGTCCGGAGGAATGAGTACACCGCCCCCGGTGATGATCGGCTCCATAATGACGGCCGCAATCGTTTCGCTCAACTCCCACGTCATGACATCATCAATGGCCTTTACCGCCCGCAGTCGGCGCGGATCGTCCGCTGCATCCGGGTCGCGGTACACATCCGGCGGCGGCACGTGGATGAAACCTGGGGCAAGCGGTTCGTATTTGTATTTCCGTTGCGCCTGCCCGGTGGCTGAGAGCGCCCCCATCGAATTCCCATGGTACGCCCGGTAGCGGGAGACGATTTTGTATCGGTGGGGTTCTCCGCGTTGCTGATGGTATTGGCGGGCAATTTTAAACGCTGTTTCGTTCGCCTCCGATCCGCTGTTGGAGAAGAAGATGACATACTCATCGCCCAACAGCTCATTGAGCTTTTCCGCAAGCTGAATCGCCGGCACATGGCTTTGTGTGAGCGGGAAATATGATAGCGTTTTCAGTTGCTCGTACGCCGCCTCCGCCAGCTCCTCGCGCCCGTATCCGACATTGACGCACCAAAGCCCGGCCATCGCGTCCAAATAGTTGTTTCCAGCGACATCCGTCACCCAGCATCCTTTCGCTTCGGCCGCAATCGACGTTGCCTGTGGGTTGTAGGGCTTCATCGAGTGCCAAATGTATCGGTCGTCTTTATCGAACCACAGTCGGTGGGGTTGTTCCGTTTTCATCGCCGCTTGGCTCCCTTCTCTCGGAAATTATTCCACGTTGCCACCATTATCGCTCATCTCACCGCAATGTTCATTAGACAAAGTGTCAAAAAGGCTGTTGCACCCGTTCTACAATTTGACTATCATGATTGGGCAAATCGTTGAACAACCTCCGCACGTCCAAATGCATCCGTATGACCTTTACTCGGCTTCAGAAACCGCCTTTCATTGCCCGTATCCTCCCTTCCGCCAGCCATCAAGTAGTCGTACGCTTTGAGCATCAACTCAAGAGTCAACCGCTTGTCTGCCTCCATGAAATCGTTCCCGAGGAAGTATTCCAGCTTTTCAATTCGGTGGTACAACGTTTGTCGAACAATAAATAGCCGCTTGGCTGTTTCTTGTTTTGAACCACTACATTGTAAATACACTTTAAGCGTTTCCAGTAATTTCCCATTGTGCTTCTCGTCGTACTCGAGAATCGGACCTAGATATTCATGAGCCACTTTGCGCAAATCACTATATTGATCGAGGATTTCGACAATCCGGTATAAATGCAAATCATCGTAAAACAGACTGACCGTCCGATTTTTCAGCCGACCGCGAATGTTTAGCGCCTCCAATGCGGCTCGATAGCTTTGATTTATGGCAGAAAGAGAGGTGACAAATGTTCCAACACCGATGGACAAGCCAGGAAGCCGCGCCCGTATAAAATCTGATGACATAAGACATTCAATGCCTTCCTCGACCCGTTTTTTCCACGTCGTCTCAGTCCTCTGATTGATGGCAATAAACGCAAAGTGGCGCCCCAATTCTGCAGAAAACAAGAGAAACCCCCGTTGCTCAAACAATGAGCGGCATAGCAGTTTAAAATAAGTAGAATCAAATTTTCCTCCTTGACCGGACTCTTCCACCTGGCAAACCCATACCACCGCTCCCTTGCAGTCAAGAGAACTGTGCTGCTCTAAAAAAGAGGTAATCTCCTGCTCTGCATGCCTCCCTTCAAGCCATCCTTTCATCCATTCGTTTTCTTCTGTATGCCTCTTCTCTTCGACATACAGGTTTCGCAATAAGTGCTGTGCCAAAGCAGTCGCAGTGCGATCTAAAATTAGAAGATCAAATTCACTGATCTCTCGACCATCAGAAAAAAGGACCAGCTCCGCATAATCAGCGCCGAACAGAGAGAGCGGCTTGACGACGGCATCCGCGGGCCAATCGCCATCATTCGGAAACCGAGACTCGGCCCTTCGTTTCGGCCGACAAGGGATGTATTCCACCTCTCCTCCATGCATTTTGAACGCCACAGGATAACCTAAAAAATTGTAGAAAAACGTTAAAATCTCCTGATGATGATGGGTCGTTAATAGCTTTTGGTTCAACTCTTGAGAATATGATTCAAGCTGGGAAATCATTTGATATTGTTGGTTAATCAAATGTGCATGGACGTCATGGGTGATCTCTACAAACGGAACTTCTTCAAGAAAAAGGATGATCGGGAAATCGTGCTCATTCGCAAGTTCAAGCGCTTCATCAGGGACCGAAGACGCATATGTTCCCAGTTCGATACAAAGCCCAGAGGCGTCGCATTCGATCAGCTGCTGAAGCAGTGATAAAAATAGTGAATCGTCTTCCCTCCACCCGATTCCAGTGGACAAAATCAACTCTTTGCCCCGCAACAAATTGCTGATTTTCGTCACCTCGACGACGTGCACCCATTTGACTGCTCTTGATAGCCCGCCTTTTCCAGCGGCAACAACAGCGTTTTCAAAATGTTTTCTCCTTAAAACGTCAGCAACTGTAAGAGGAAAGCTGCACACCATTCTTCCCTCTCCTCCCCTTATCTGGATCATTGTTAAAACTATTCGGAACTTTACAACTATATTCCTTCCGTTATGGAGTCGTTTATTGACAAAACGTCCAACCGCACTTCATTTTTTGTTGGCATTTTGTCTAATGTACAACACAGCATCTCTATCTAAACTAAAAATAATAGTGTATTCAGATTATTTCATCAATTTATTTTTTAGTGGGAGGAGTTGTCATGGACCATCAAGGCCTGCAAAAAGGATTAAAAGAGCGTCATATGGCGATGATCGCCATCGCCGGAGTCATCGGCGCCGGGTTGTTTGTTGGAAGCGGAGCTGTCATTCACTCGACAGGACCGGGGGCCATTGTTTCTTACGCTCTAGCAGGTGCGCTCGTCGTGCTCGTCATGCGGATGCTTGGGGAAATGGCGGCGGCTCGTCCGACGAGCGGGTCGTTTGCCGCCTATGCCCATGAAACGATCGGCCCGTGGGCCGGATTCACGGTGGGGTGGCTGTATTGGTTTTTTTGGGTGATTGTCATTGCGATTGAAGCCAATGCAGGAGCAGCGATCATCCAATATTGGTTTTCCTCCATCCCGTTATGGCTGCTCAGTCTTATCTTGACGATATTGATGACACTCACCAATATTTGGTCTGTTAAATCATATGGGGAATTTGAATATTGGTTCGCTTTTATCAAAGTGGCAAGTATCGTGCTTTTCCTTATTCTCGGCCTGGCGTTCATCTTCGGCCTCGCTCCGGGCAGCGATCCGGTCGGCTTGAAAAATTTGACCGGCCACGGCGGGTTTATGCCGCATGGCATCGGCTCCATCCTTGTTGGCATTGTGATCGTCATTTTCTCCTTCTTTGGAACCGAAATCGTCACGATTGCCGCTGGGGAATCGGCCGAACCGCAGAAAGCGGTGTCGAAGGCGACTAAATCGGTGACATGGAGAATTTTAGTCTTCTATATTGGATCAATTGCCGTTGTTGTGACTTTGCTGCCGTGGAACTCAGCAAGTGTCCTAAAAAGCCCGTTTGTTGCCGTGTTAGAACATGTCGACGTTCCTGCAGCCGCTCAAATTATGAACTTTATCGTATTGACTGCCGTTTTGTCTTGCCTCAATTCCGGATTGTACACGACGTCGCGCATGCTTTACTCTCTCGCTGAGAAAGGAGAAGCTCCAAAATCATTTTTGCGGCTCAGCAAAAACGGCGTCCCAGTCCGGGCGGTCATCGCTAGTACATCGTTCGCTTATATTGCCGTTATTATGAACTACATCTCTCCTGATAAAGTGTTTCTCTTTCTCGTCAACTCTTCCGGAGCGATCGCACTGCTCGTCTATTTAGCCATTTCTGTCTCACAGCTGCGCATGCGACAAAAACTCGAGCGGGAAAACGGCGCGGCCCTAAAAATCAAAATGTGGTTGTTTCCATACTTAACCTATTTTACGATTTTTATTTTACTCGTCATCCTCGTCTCGATGCTGTTTATTAAATCGATGGTTTCCCAATTGCTTTTAACGTTACTCATCACGGCCATCGTCATCGTCTGTTATTTCCTCTTCGCTCGACACCGCTTGGATTCAAACTACCAGCCTGCGGCATCCACAGCAGCCAAAGATTGATCCCTCTCACAGGAATGAGCGTCCGCCAACACGGGCGCTCATTTTGTATGGAACAGATCTTTTCCACCCCTCTCGTTCAAATCGCGATATCATGTAAAAATGACAACTTTTTAAACTTCCGTCAGCACTTATTACATTAGCTGCCCTTCCGATGTATACTTACATTGAGAATGATTTCACAAACTAGGAGGCCAAAACATGATCGTCCACGAGCTAATGGACATGGAACATTTATTTGTCGAGCAACTTCAAGAAGGCTACTACATCATCCGCGAAACGTACCAAAACGTGCTCGTTGAACCAGAAGGCGATGACGCCGTCCGGCAAATGGATGCTGGAACCGAAGAGGTTGTCACCGTTGTGTTTGATCCAGGCAGCGAGTATTCACTGATTTGTCTTGATACGTACACATTTGCTGACGGCATTCCGTCGTTAACCGAGCTGAAAGAAACGATTGCCGCTGAATACGATGTGTTTATCAACAACCATCAAGCAGCATCTTTTTAACTCTCCCCTAAAAAGACAGCAACCATAGGGGAAGCCGCGTAGTCTGGTAAGCCAACGCACATTCACGGCCGCGGCCGAAGCAGGGTTGAGAACACGCCGCAAAACTGTTTAGAAAGAAAACAGCCCGTCTCCTTAGCCAGCGGGCTGTTTTGATTTACGTTCAATTTGAAACACTTTAAAGCCGATATCAAGCTCCGTCTTCCCTGTTTCCCGTACAAGTTTCTCCCCCGCGCGGCGAATGCGCTCGCGACCAATATCGCCAATCGTTCGGAAGCCCGCGCGATAGGCTGCAGATGTTTTCACAAGCCGTTCAGGAAGCTGCACCATGATGAACGACCGCCGCCCCCCGTCTTCGGCGTTTTGCTGCATCACCGCATGGGCGGTCGTCGCCGAACCGGAAAAAAAGTCGAGGATGATGTCATCATCCTTTGTTGTCAACGCCACCATGCGTTGGATGAGCTTGACCGGCTTCGGGTAGTCCATCACCGCCACCCCATCAAACAGCTCCTTTAACTCCTTTTTGGCCTCTTGCGAGTGGGACACTTCGTCATGCGTCCAGAGCGTGAGCGGTGTCATCGTCGACTTCACCTCACGCAAAAACCGCTTCAGACGCGGCACTCCGTTTCCGTCCTTGCCAAACCAAATGCGGTTGTCTGCCATCAGTTCGGCGAAACGCTCTTTCGTCACCCGCCAGCAATACCCGCTCGGCGGGGAAACGACCCGACCGCCCGGCGTCACGATGTCATAAACTTTTTCCGGAATGGGCGGGCCGACCGACAAATCGCCTGACATCCACGGCCCGCGCGGGTCATTGTCTGGATTCGCATACCGTCCATTTGCCACCGAGTCGCGCGGCAAGCCGTACCAAGCGAGACGATCAATATTTTTCGCATAGCACAAAATGAAGTCATGGTTGCGGGAGGCGAACTTGTTCATGTTGACCGGCGAAAACGCCCGCTGCCAAATGAACGTCGCGACAAAATTGCGCTCACCGAAAATTTCATCGCACATCTTTTTCAAATTGGCCTGTTCCGTATCGTCAATAGAGATAAAGATGGCTCCCGTCTCGGCCAACAACGCCTTCGCCAGCCAAAGGCGCGGGTACATCATGTTGAGCCAGCCGGCATGAACGCGTGCTTCCTCCTGTTCTACACGTGAAGCATACTTCCTTTTACGCCAATTGTCTTTGTACGTAAACGCTTTGCCTGTATTGTACGGCGGGTCAATGTAAATCATTTGCACGCTTCCTTCATGCGACGCCCGCAACTGCTTAAGCGCCTCCAAATTGTCTCCTTCAATATACCAATTGTTCGTCGTCTCCCACCGCTCGCTTGCCGCCCGGTCGGGCCGCAGCACTCCCGTGGCGGGCATCTCCGCTAACCGCTTCGACTCCGCTTTTCCCGGCCACGTAAACTCGTACACTTCGTCCTCCTCCTGGCAGCCAAGCGCCTTTTTCAGCCGCTCCCAGTCGATCGCCTCGCCCGCCACCGCCTCCGGAAAAAGCTCCTTAACCAGCTCAAGCCTCGCGCTTGCTGCTCTTTTCGCTCTCCTGCCGCCGTTTGCCATAGCACGCCCCCTCCCACGCCGCCTTGCCCGCGGCGTTTCTTGCTCACGAAAAAGAGATCGTATTTCCAATATTTCGCCATGGCAAACGGTTTTCCTGCCTCCATTTCTAGCCGAAAAACACCCCCGCCTCCTGCGAACGGAAGCGGGGCGTAGAATTCTTCATGAGAAGCGATTCTCTTGCAACGCAAGGGAATCCGCCCATCGGATACTAAAATATTTGTTTCAATCCTCTGAACGAGGCCATCTCCCCTCAGGAGCACGTTCATTTTACCATTGATTTTCCAAGGCAGTATGAGACATTTTTGCCCCCCTTTCCCCCTCAAAAAAAAAAAAAAAACAAAATACAGTTATGTCAACTTATACGGTTGACGTAAATCGCTAACTGTTCAAACCACTGATAAATCAAGATAATGTTTCGTTTTACGAAATAAAAACAACCATGCACACCTCCCCTGTTTTTGGACCGTACACCGCGCAACATGCGCGGGAACGAACCAAACTGGTCGGACGGGGAAGGCGGCATGGCAGCCGAAGCAGTCGGCAGGGGCGCTATTCCTTTTTCCATCTTAATGGTTGCGGGAAGACACCTGATCGAACACGCGGCGACCGACCCGATACATGTGCAGGACGGCACCGTCGACAACGAACGTTTGGGCTTCTCCATGCTTTGATGCATAGTGCTCAAGACCCAACATAAAGTTGATCCCTTCGCGATGCTCGTCGTTATCTAACACGTGCAGCGAGGGGGACAACAGATGGCGGGAAAGGAAAAGAATCGTTTTTTTCCGCGCGCGTGTGAGCGAGACGTTCAATCGGTTGAGGCTGTAGATGAACTCCCCTTCCATCGCGGCCAGTTCCGGATCGGCGACGCCGTAACTGATGATCGCCGCTTCTGCCTCTTGCCCTTGCATTTTGTCGACCGTATCGACGAAAAATGGCGAGCGCAGCCCTTCGCGTTCAAGCGCACGGCGGATGGCGCGGATTTGCGCCCGATGCGGTGAGATGATGAACAGGCCGCGGCGCCAAAACGCCTTGTCGCCGTCTGGCGCATCGTGATATCGTTTTCCGTCACCATCCAACAGCCGCTCCCGAAGCGTTTTCGTTATACTCGCCACCCAACGCGCTTCCGCCTCGTTTTCTTGCGCACCGTACACGCCGTCATACGTGCAGACGACAAGCGGATAGTCGGGATCGATCGCCGCTTCCACCCATTCATCAGCAGTTGGAGCGGCGGCGAGCGCCAGCGTTTGCTCGGCAATTTGACGGTTGAACGCCGTATAGTCCCGCCCGTAAATCTGATCGGCCGGATAGCGGCAGAGCGCCTCATTCATGCGGAAGTTATCCGTCAACTGGCAAGTGAGCTGCTTCTCTACGTCCGCGTCAAACAGCAGGCGGAAAATCGATTCGAACAAAGGCGGCTCCCCTTCAGCGGGTTTGTACGCTCCTTGGATAATCGGCGGCAGCTGGAAATGGTCGCCGACAATGAGCAGCCTTCCTGCCTTTTTCACATGACGGAGCGCCAGCAGCGAGTCAGCGACCCGAATTTGCGACGCTTCGTCAAGCACAACGACGTCAAATTCGCCACCTACCACCCCTTTTTCATGCGCTCGTTGGATGCCGTACAGCGTGGCACCGAGCACTCGATGACCACCGCTGCCCAGCCATCCGAGAAGGTCACGGTCCGCCACCTCGGCGATCCCTTTGACATGTTCCGTCTGAACCGCACCGAGCTTGGCGATGTCTGCCTTTCCTTGCGGCACAAGCTCCTGAACTTTGCTCAGGACGTTTTCGATCGCTGCATGGGTGAAGCCGGAAATGAGAATGGAGAGCTTCCGTCCCCGCTTTTCATAAAATTCCATCAGCAGGCGAAGGGCAGCGGCGATAAAATGTGTTTTCCCAGTGCCAGGCGGCCCCCAAACGAGCGTCAACGTATAATGGAGAAGGTGGAGAAACGCTTGGCGCTGGCTTTTCGTCAGCCCGCTTTGACGAAGAAGCGCCTTGATTTCATCTGTTTCCCAGTTTCGTCGAAATGTCTTTCGATAGCGGAGCGGGGCGCGAACCAAATCCACAATGCGATGATGTTCCTGATCCAACTCTCGCAGCGCCCGCAAGACGCGCGCCGTTGTGAAGTCGGCGTACCGCAGCGACAGTGAATAATTCCTTCCTTTCACAAGCGGGAAACGGTCAAGCCATTTCGGCAACTCGAGTTCAAGTTCAGCCGTCTTGCCATCGTCATTAATGGCGCGAATGCGAGTAAAGTACAAGTCAGCCCCCTTCGGCGCTGACCAGTCGCTCGCGTATTTCATATCAGGAAACGTCTGCTGCGCCTTTTCCCCTTCCTCATTGCACTCGGTGAGCAACCAGCTCGCCTTTTGGTCGATCGCTTCCAACGCCTGCCGATTGTTTAACCGGAACCGCCCGTCACCAAGGTACGTGATATGAAGCGTAACCCCTGTCTCGAGACGCTCAGCAAGCGGGAGCGAGCGGCGATGACGAATATCCAAGTAGTTTAATAGCGCCTCGTAGCGCGCCATAAATGCTAACTTCGAAATAAGCGGATCGCAGTAATGAGCCGAATCGGGAAAACGAAATTTTTCTGGCCAAACGGCGAGCGGAGAAGGCTGGATGTTGGCAGCCCAAGCGCGGATGCCTTGAATGATGCTGTGAGCGGCCCAAAGGCGGCGGCTCAGCTCCTTCGCAACGGCTTCCCTTTTTTCTTCGTCCCCCGTTTGCCATGCGTCGTGCAAGACATCCATTTTCATGGCGTTTGTCAAACGAAACGAAAAGCGCTCATTCGCCCGATACAGAAACGGTGAAGCGCTGTAAGCGGCGATATACGTCGACAAGTCCTCAAGACGGTAAGCAACATGCACAGGCAGAGCGAATAGCTGGCTCACAGCCGTTGTCAGGACCACAACAGGAAGCGGAACCATTTCACATGGATGATCGTCAGCACTCGATAATGCACTGCTATGAAAATAAGACAGCAACCGAACGGCTTTTTCTTGATATTCCGGATCGAACAAAAGCTCTTGAAGCAACTGTTGCACATTGTCCCATTCATAATTGTCGACGACATACGCTTGGACCGATTTTTGCGCTCGCCACTCTCGCGCCCGGTTATAATCGTGCACCGTCTGAAGCAAACGATCAAGCGCATCCGCCAACTTTCGGCCGACCTCATCGCATTCCTCAAACGAACCGGCGACCACATGATGCATTTCCGATCCCGTTCCAAACACATCTGCCCCGCCGAAGCGGTACAGCGATGCGGCTGCGATCTTTCCCGTCAACGGATCGCGCTGAGCGGTGAAAATCAGACGGATATCCTCCCATTTGGGCATATCCGCTACGACGCGATCGTGCGGAATGACTTTTTCTTCAACGATGGCCGCAAGCTGGGTTTCAAACCGCCGAAGTTGACGTGTAAGTCCGGCGTTTTGTTTCAGCACATGCCTGTTTTCTTGACGCTCAAGAAATTGGCGAAACTCACCGAGTGTCTCAGGCAGCTTCCGCTCGCGGATAAAGCGGGACGCGTGGCTGGATAAGTACGGAACGAGGGAGATATGCGACTGTTCCCGCGCTTTGTCTAAACAATAATTGTAAAACGGACACCATTCACACCGGTAATCCAAGTGCCAAAACAGCTCATCGGGCGGCTTCTCGGCCAGCGCCGGCAGTTCGTCGGCCAAAAACGGTTCGACATACGGGATCAACTGACTGATATCGGCCGTTTGCGGCTGTCCGGTTTTGTACGTCCATACCCCCGCTTCGCGCCAATCCACGTTGCCCCTAATGCCGTGCTCCTCTAACACCGAGGACAAAATCAAGGCGTACAACGCTGTTTGTACGCGATGGGACAGCTTCAACACGTCTGATGATTTGATGTCGATGATGCGGAATACAAAGCCGTCTTGCCCCGGAATACACTCAATCAAATCCGGACGGCACGCCGCAAACCGGATCACCTCTGAATTCAACCCGTACCGTTCATAAAAGCGCGGCGGCGCGATCAATGTCGGCTGATATAAATACCGCTTGCTCGGCCTCTTAAGTTCTTTGATCGTCTCTTCTCCATCCAAATAACAATGGGACAGCGGCGCCCCAGTCCTTCGCTCCCCCATCTTCACCTGGCCCGCCAAATGGGTCAAAATCACTTCCTCTTCCCACTCCACTCCGCGGTGCAGCACGCTCTCATGAGCCGCAGGCTGTTGAAACAGCTGTTCAGGCACATCGAGCTCCCCGCGCCGTTCTTTTGCCAACGACTGAAAATAAAAATTCCGCTCGCATTCATGGTAAACATAGCTGGCGATTTTTGCAGGAGAAACGTAAAGCATACATCCATCCCTTTCCTTGATTCTAAAAAATGCCCGTCGACGCCTGTGCTGAAATTTGTCATTTTGTTCAATCATTGTATCATATGTTTATGCACATTCCTATATACACCATTCCTCCCTGTCCGACAAGAACGTATGTGCTATAATGAGGGGAATTAGTATAAAAGAGGCGCCAACATGAGCGAAGAGATCCTCTTGCAGCTGATCGACCGGCTCGGTCATATCGAGAACACGCTGCATCTTCTCGTTGAAAGCCACAAACGGTTGGAAGCGGAACAGCAGGAAATCCGAAAAGAGCAACAAGAAATCCAAAAAGAACAGGAAGAATTCCGCCGAATCCAACAAGCTCTCCTTGAAGTCCAAAAGCGGTTAGAAGAAGAACAAACCCATATCAAAGCGGGTCAGAAAGAGTTGTATGACCTCATGTCTGCTCTTCTTCACCGCCAAGACGAAACGAACGCTGCACTTGAAGCCCTCGCCATGGACGTGCATCAACTTCACGGTGAAGTTTCTTCCATCCACCAAAGACTTGAAGTCTTGTAGAAAAAAGTCGATTCCCAGACCCAATCATTCAACGAACAGTTGAACAACGTAAAGCTTGACATCACTTTTCTCTCGAACAAAGTCATCGGACACGAACGGGAAATCTACAAAATTAAGAATGTGATTTTATGACGCAAAGCAGGCGGGCCGTCCAAGCCCGCCTCTTTCTCATTTCAATCCTTCTTCCACTTGCTTGATCATCTCGGATACGGACGTCAATCCGCCGCCCGACAAATACCAATAGTTTGGATCCAAATACACGATATGACCTTTTTGGTATGCCTTTGTCTTTTTCACGAGCGCGTTTTCAATCGTTTGTTTCGCTGTCGGTTTTCCTTCGACAACAGCGTCACGGTCAATCACAAACAAGTAGTCCGGATTTTGCTCAGCGATGTATTCAAACGACACGTTTTGCCCGTGCGGCGTATCCGCTTTTAAATTCGGGTCAACTGCTTGGACGCCAAGAACATCATGGATAAGCCCAAAGCGCGACCCTTTTCCGTATGCACTCACTTTCCCCCCAGTCGTTAAAATGATCAACGCTTTTTTGTCGCCCGCTTTCGCTTTTACAGAGTCAATTTGTTTTTGGATATTCTCCAATTCTGCTTCGACTTCGTCTTCCTTATCAAAGATTTGCCCCAATAATTTCATGTTGTTAGAAAAAGAATCAAGGTAGTTTTTCGTGTCAACAGCCATGTACACCGTCGGTGCGATTTCGCTGAACTTATCATACAGCTTGGCTTGACGTCCGGAAATAAAGATGACATCCGGCTGAATTTCACTTAACTTTTCAAAATCCGGCTCCTGTAAACTACCGACGTTTTCATAGTCACCGCTTTTGTATTTTTCCAAGTAGGATGGCACGTTCATTTGCGGCAGGCCAGTCACGTTCACCTCTAAGAGATCAAGAGTATCGAGGACGCCAAAATCAAACACAACGACTTTTTCTGGGTTTTTCTTCACTTTCACCTCGCCAAGTTCATGGCTGACGGTGATCTCTTCGACTTGGGCTGTTTTTTCCTCGTTGTTGTTATCGCTCGCATCGCTACTTGCATTTTCACTGTTGTCGTTTCCGCAAGCCCCCAATACAACAAGAAGCAATGCAGCAACAACGGACAACCACCACTTTTTCATCAGCTTGTACCCCCCCATTTGTATGATAATTGACATACGAAAAATGTATAATGTTGACAGCTTTTTCGCCTGTTTAGCAAGGGGCGCCCAATCTTGCCTAAGCAAACGCAAAAGCTGAATCAACCGTAGGAATCTAGAAGGCCGGTGAAAAACGGCTGTCACGTGCAATTTGGCGGCATTTCGCCAAAAAAGAAAGCTGATTCCGCAAAATTTCTCTATATAAATTGAAACTTTGTTTTACATCCAGCAGAGCACCCGCCGCATTCTATCAAAGTGGACTTGTATGAAGGGAAAACAGAATCGAACAATCGGAAAATCTTTATTGCAACTTATATAGTTGAAAAATAGAGGGGATCAGCAGTATTTTTCACTAAATCACCACCCCTTCAGAAAACCATGCATTTCGTGCCGACAATGAAGCAAGCGAGGTTAGCGAAACTCTCCATCCGCCACCTTATGGATCACGCAATCTTCGTCTAGCCGGAACAAATCTTCAAGCCCTATTCGCGCCATTGCGATGGCTGGTCTTAAAAATATACGCAAATGCGTCTGTTCTCAATCGTTTGGATATGAACATCCAAATCGTAGATGCCGCGCAATACTTGGCTGCGCATGATGGTGGATACATCGCCTTTGGAAATAACTTTTCCATCCTTTAAAGCAACGATGTAATCGGAATAACAGGAAGCGAAATTAATATCATGCATGACGATGACAATCGTCTTATCAAGCTGATCCACTAAGTTGCGCAACACTTTCATCATTTGCACCGAATGTTTCATATCTAAATTGTTTAGCGGCTCATCCAAAAAGATGTAATCCGTATCTTGCGCAAGCACCATGGCAATATACGCCCGCTGCCGCTGTCCACCGCTCAATTCGTCAAGATAGCGGTGTTGGAAGTCATCAAGCTCCATGTAACGAATGGCTTCGCTCACATATTCCTTATCTTGGCGCGTCAATCGGCCACGCGAGTATGGAAAACGGCCAAATGAAACGAGTTCCTTCACTGTCAGACGGGCGGCAATATGGTTCGACTGCTTTAAAATCGAAATTTTTTTCGCCAGTTCCTCTGTCCGATAACGACTGAGTTCTTTTCCATCGATCCATACTTCGCCGCTATCTTTTGAAATGAGGCGGCTCATGATAGAAAGCAATGTGCTTTTTCCCGCTCCATTTGGACCAATAAGCGATGTCAGTTGACACCGAGGAATCGACAACGACACTTGATCAATGACTTTTTTTCCGCCGTATCGCTTCGATACTTCTTTTACTTCTACCATGCTTTTCGCTCCTTTAATAACAAATATAGGAAATATACTCCGCCTGCCATATTGATCATGACGGACAATGTCGTCGAAAACGCGAACACCCGCTCAACCACCCATTGACCACTGACAAGAGCGATAACGCCAAACAACGCCGCTCCCACGAACAAATATCGATGTTCATACGTTTGAAAAAACGCGTAAGCAATGTTCGCAACAATCAATCCGAAAAACATGATCGGTCCAACAAGTGCCGTCGATACGGAAATGAGTACGGCAACAATCATCAACATCCGCTTGACAACCGTCTCATAGGAGACGCCTAAGTTGATCGCGTGGTCTTTGCCGAGTGACAATACGTCCAACTCAGGAAGATGACGGTGCGTGTACCATATAGCGATCACAATGACAATGCCGGCAGGCCAAAGCAACTCGGTTTTCATATTGTTGAAGCTAGCAAACATGCGGTCTTGGATAATCGAAAATTCATTCGGATCGATCAAATATTGCATAAACGATGTCACACTTTGAAAAAACGTCCCAAAAATCATCCCAGCAAGCAGGATGAAATACACCGTCTGCCCTTCCCGCCGAAAGAGGAAAGAATAGAGAAGAACAGAAAACCCGATCATACTGCCAGCGGAAAGGAGAAAATGCACCGTATCATTCATCATCGTCAATGTCGTCGACCCAAACAAAAACACAACTGCTGTCTGAATTAACATGTACACGGAATCAAGTCCAATAATGCTTGGCGTTAAAATTCGGTTATTCGTTATCGTTTGGAACAAAACGGTTGAAATCGCCCCCGCCCAGCCAACGAGCACCATCGCCGCCACTTTTTCGCCACGAGAACGTAAAATATACTCAATGTTGCCGCGCAGCTCAGTAAATAAGAACAACGCAATAAAAGCTAAAGCTAGTACAATAAGCGCTGCTATTTTCATCCGGTTAGACATATTGCTTCGTTCTCCTTATGAGCAAATATAAAAAGACGCCGCTCCCGATCACCCCGACCGTTAAACCGATCGGAATCTCGTATGGGTAAATGACAATCCGACCGAGCAGATCGCAAACAAGCACGAACAGCGCCCCGACAAGCGCAGTCACCGGCAATACTTTACGTAAATGATCACCGTAATAGATCGACACAATATTCGGAATGATTAAGCCTAAAAACGGCAGAGAACCGACCGTCAACACTTCAATCGCTGAAATAACCGCCACGATAATCAGTCCTGTATAAACAATCGACCGGTAACGAAGCCCCAAGTTCGTGGCCATCTCTTCTCCCATGCCTGCGATGGTAAACCGGTTGGCGTACGCGTAAGCGACCACCATAAGCGGGACGCTAATGTATAACATCTCATAGCGCCCTTGCATCATGACCGAAAAATCACCTTGCAGCCAAGCAGAAAGCGATTGAATCAAATCATATTTATACGCCAAAAACGTCGTCACGGACCCGACGATATTCCCAAACATGAGACCAACGAGCGGAATGAACACTGAATCTTTATACTTGACACGATCTAACACCGTCATGAACAACAGTGTTCCAACAAACGCAAACAAAACGGCAACAGCTGCCTTGACGATTGGTGCAGCCGAAGCGAACAAAATCATGGACACTAATAGTCCGAGCCGCGCCCAGTCCATCGTTCCTGCCGTCGTCGGCGACACGAACTTATTCTGGCTAAGCTGTTGCATAATTAAGCCGCAAATGCTGACGCTCGCCCCAGCGATCAGAATGCTGATGAGCCGCGGCAAGCGGCTGATCAAGAAAATTTCCCACGCATCACGATCCCCCTCCCACAGCGCACGGGGCGATAAATCATGCACCCCAACAAATAAGGAAAAAATCGATAATCCCAAAAGCAACAACACCCATTTTTTCATCGTCCTCATCCTACCGTTTGTCTTTTTTCTGCTTTTCTGCACCATTCCACCCGTTCAACCGTCTTATAAAAACTAACTCAAGTAACAACAGAGCGCGATTTGACTATGTATCCTTTTTTCTGTCGTACAACCCCTTGCCGAAGCATCCGGCCGCCCTTCCTCTTCCTAGCCAACATATTTTCTACGAACATGTGAGAATGAATCGGCTCAAAAAACCTTTTTCCATAGAGAATGATTATCAATACCACAACATCATTTTAATTGATAAAAATTATCATTGTCAATAGGTCTAGCTGTTTTTCATTTCCTTTTCATCATAATGCTGTTTGAACAACCGGTCATTACGAACCGTGCCTGAGGATGTAAGCAAACGGTTAGCTCATCAACAATGGCCGACCGGACCAAAAAAGCATGCTGCAAAACTTCTGTAAAGCAAAAAGTTGCTGTTCCCAAAGGCTTTTTTCTTCAAGAGAAACGCCACATTTTCTTCGTGCGCATATGAAAAAAGGGGCCCCGCTATATGGAGACACCCCCTTGGCTGCTTTCTTATCCTTTGACAAAGACAGTCTTGATGGCAGTGAAAAACTCGATGGCTGCCCGCCCTTGCTCACGCGAGTGGGAGCTCGACTGCTTCATCCCGCCAAATGGCGCTTGCAGTTCGACCCCTGCGCTTTCTTCATTGATCCGGACGAGCCCGGCTTCGATGTCTTGGATGAACGCGAGCATCTTGCCGATATTTTGGGTAAAAATCGAGGCGCTCAATCCAAACGGTGTGTCATTGGCTAAGGCTAACGCTTCTTCAAACGTGTCCACTTTAATTAAGGCGAGCACCGGCCCGAAAATTTCCTCGCGAGCGATCGTCATGTCGGGCGATACGTTTTCAAAGATGGTCGGCTGCACGTAAAACCCTTTTGCCCGTTCCCCATCCGTCAAACGTTGGCCTCCATAAACGAGCGTCGCCCCTTCCTCGATTCCTTTTTGGATGTAATACAGAACCGTCTCAAGTTGCTTTTGGCTGGCGCACGGCCCCATCCAAACGCCTTTTTCAAGCCCATTGCCGATGTTCAGCTGTTTCACTTTCTCCAACAGCTTTTCTTTAAATTGGTCATAGACGGCACGCTGGACAAACACGCGACTCGTCGCCGTGCACTTTTGCCCAGTGGAGCGCAAACCGCCGCTGATCGTCGCTTCGACGGCGCGATCAAGGTCAGCATCCTCAAGTACGATGACCGGGTTTTTTCCACCCATTTCCAGCTGGTATTTCGCCCCTCGGGCCACCGCTTTTTGGGCGATCGTTTTGCCGACTTCATTGGAGCCGGTGAAGGTGATGCCGTGAATGTGAGGGTGTTCGGCGATCGCATTGCCGATGACCGATCCTTTGCCTGTCACCAAATTCACCACACCGGCCGGCAGCCCCGCCTCGTCAAAGCATTCCACGATTTTCGCTGCCGTGACCGCCGTTTCCTGCGCCGGCTTAAACACAACGGTGTTTCCATAGACGATGGCGGGTGCGATTTTCCAAATCGGAATCGCGACTGGAAAGTTCCACGGCGTGATCACCCCCACCACACCAAGAGGCACGCGCGTCGTAAACATCAACGCTTCGCTGTCCGTGGATGGAATGACCTCACCGATCGATCGCATCCCCTCTCCAGCGTAGTAGCGCAAAATATTGACTCCCCGCTGCACCTCCCCTTTCGCTTCCGGGAGCGTTTTTCCCATTTCCCTTGTCATCGTTTCCGCGATCTCGTCAAGCCGTTTCTCAAGAACGTCAGCCGCGCGGAACAAATACTCTCCGCGTTTCGGGCCGGATAACTTCCGCCATGCCGCCTGCGCCCGCCGCGCCGCCTCCACCGCGGCATTTAAGTCCTCGATGCCGGACTGCTGAACATAGCCGACGACATCGTGAATATCGGCCGGGTTGATGCTCGCTTCGATTTGGTTTGTCGATGAAGGAGTCCATTGACCGTTAATATAATTCAAATAGGTTGGTCTTTTTGTTCCTGCTGTCATTGTACATTCTCCTTTCCGCCAACATTATTGCAACTGACAACCATCTTCGAAAAAAGTTTGACTTCGACTCTCCTAAAAAAGTCAGGCTTCGTCGCCTCACTATAATACTACTATGGTTCGAATGTTTCGTAAATTCAGAGTGATTCCATGAAATATTCACCCTTGACCGAGAGCGACAAAATCATGGTGCGACAGCGACAAAAAACCGGCCTCTCCTTGAACAAGGGAGACCGGTTCGAATAAAACCGCATCATTTTAATCGTGGAAATTCGTTCCGTCTGTGACTTCTTTGACGATGCCGGCGCGGATGACGAAGTCGCCGAAATGTTCGCCGTCAAGCCGCTCTTTGGCGTAGCGGGACAACAGAACGCGCAGTTCGCGCAAAATGTCTTCTTCACCGATGTTTTCGCGATACAGCTTGCCAAGGCGCGTGCCATTGAATGCAGCGCCGAGGTACATGTTGTATTTGCCGACCGCTTTGCCGACGAAGGCGATCTCAGCAAGCACGTGGCGGGCGCAGCCGTTCGGACAGCCCGTCATGCGGATCGTGATTTCTTCGTCACGCAAGCCGTTTTCATCGATGATTTCCTCGATTTTATCGAGCAGTTTCGGCAAGTACCGCTCCGCTTCCGCCATCGCCAAGCCGCATGTCGGCAGCGCAACACAGGCAAGCGAGTTGCGGCGCAAAGCGGTGTACCGTCTGCCATCAGTCAAGCCGTACTTGGCGATCAGCGCCTCAATTTCCGGTTTTTTCTCGCTCGTGACGTTGGCGATCACTAAGTTTTGGTTCGCCGTCAGCCGGAAATCGCCGGTATGGACTTTGGCGATTTCACGCAAGCCGGTCATCAGCTTGTAATCGTCGTAGTCTTTGACGCGGCCGCCTTCGACAAAGAGCGTAAAATGCCACGTTCCGTTGACGCCTTCAACCCAGCCGTAGCGATCGCCGTTATGCTCGAAATGGTATGGGCGCGCTTCGCCAAGCTTCCAGCCGAGGCGGCGTTCAATTTCCTCTTTCACCACTTCAAGTCCAAGCCGGTCGATCGTATATTTGAAGCGGGCGTTTTTGCGCACCGAGCGGTTGCCATAATCGCGCTGAACGGTCATAATTTTTTCCGCCACCTCAACAACTTGATCCGGCGTGCAGAAACCGATCACTTTCGCCAGCTGTGGGTACGTCGTTTTGTCGCCGTGGGTCATCCCCATGCCGCCGCCGATGGCGACGTTAAAGCCAGCCAGCTTGCCGTCTTCCACAATGGCGATCAACCCGATATCTTGCGAGAATACGTCCACATCGTTAGACGGCGGGACAGCGATGCCGATTTTAAATTTCCGCGGCAAGTACGTCGGGCCGTAAACCGGTTCTTCCTCACCGTCGACTGGCGGCGTGCCAGCCACTTTTTCCTCATCCAGCCAAATTTCATAATATGCCCGTGTCCGCGGCAACAAATGGTCGCTTAACAGTTTCGCCCATTCGTACACTTCCGCGTGCACTTCCGACTGGTATGGATTCGGATTGCACATGACGTTCCGGTTGACGTCGCCGCAGGCAGCAAGCGTTGTCATGAGCGCGCCGTTGATGGCCTGCATCGTTTTTTTCACGTTCCATTTCAAGACGCCGTGCAATTGGAACGCTTGGCGCGTCGTTAACTTCAATGTGCCGTTGGCGTATTTGCGGGCGATCTCGTCCATGACCAGCCATTGCTCCGGCGTGGCTACCCCGCCCGGTGTGCGGACGCGGATCATGAATTGGTATGCCGGCTCGAGCTTTTGTTTTTGCCGCTCAGTGCGCACATCACGGTCGTCTTGCAAGTAGCTGCCATGGAACTTCATCAGCCGGTTGTCATCGTCCGGAATGCCCGCGCTGATCGGGTCTTCCATCGTTTCGGCGAGCGTGCCGCGCAAGTAACGGCTTTCCCGTTTAATGCGCTCGACATCGCTTGGCGGTCCGTCCGGCGCTTTTAACACGACTTTCGCCATTTCGATTCCACTCCTTCGTTGAGATTAATAGACGTCACGTTGATACCGTTTTTGTTTTTGCATTTCGGTCAAATAAGCTTCCGCTTGTTCACGGCTCATGGCGCCTTCTTTTTCAATAATATCGATGAGCGTCTGATGGACGTCGCGCGCCATGTGCTGCTTGTCACCGCAAATGTAGACGACGGCGCCTTCCTCGAGCCAACTGAACAGCTCTTTGCTTCGTTCAAGCATCCGGTGCTGGACGTATACTTTTTCCTCTCTATCGCGTGAAAAGGCGACATCCATTTTGGTGAGCACACCGCTTTTCAACCATGCTTGCCATTCGGTTTGATACAGGAAATCAGTCACAAAATGCTGATCACCAAAGAAAAGCCATGACTTTCCATTCGCTCCCGTTGCCTCGCGCTCTTGCATAAAGGCGCGGAACGGCGCCACCCCTGTGCCCGGTCCAACCATAATGATCGGTGTCGACGGGTCTTTCGGCAGTTTGAAGTTCGGATTCGGTTGAATAAAGACCGGCAGCGGCTCCCCGATTTGAATGCGCTCGGCACAAAACGTCGAGCACACCCCTTTGCGCAGGCGGCCGTAAGACTCATAACGGACCGCACCAATCGTCAAATGCACTTCATCCGGATACGCGGCTAAGCTGCTCGCGATCGAATATAGGCGCGGCGGCATTTTTCGCAAGATGGAAATGACTTGTTGCGGCGCAGCGTCCCACGGGCCAAAATCGCGCAGGGCATCGAGCAAGTCGCGGCCTTTGGCATATTCTTTTAATTTCGTCTCATTGCCTGGAGCAACAAGCTCTTGAAGCGCGCTGTTTTTCGACAGCGGCGCCAGCTTTTGCAGCAGCGCTTTCGTCAAGACGGTGATTTCAAAATGGGACGTGAGCGCTTCTTTCAGCGACCGCACTTCTCCATCCTTATCGATCGTTACTGTTTCTTCCGGATTCCATTTCATTTCTTGGATGACAAGGTCAACAAGCTCCGGATCGTTTTTCGGGAAAATGCCAAGCGCATCCCCTGGCTCATATTTCAAGCCCGATCCTTCAAGAGACAACTCGAGATGGCGCGTTTCTTTATTCGATCCACGGCCGTTCAAGTTAATGTTTTCCAACACCTCAGCTAAGAACGGGTTTTTCCGCGAATAGACGACAGCCGGTTCCGCTTTCGGCGCCGCAGCCACAGCTGACAAGAGCGGAGCTGCTCCAACGTTGGTGTTTTCCTGTTTGCTCAACTCGCCAAGCACGCCATCGAGCCATTTCGCCGCCGCTTCTTCATAGTCTACATCACAGTCGACACGCGGATAAAACCGCTCCCCTCCAAGCTCCTCCAATCGCCTATCAAAATCTTTCCCTGTCTGACAAAAATGCTCATATGACGTATCGCCGAGAGCGAGGACGGAGAAACGCAAATGATTCAGTTTTGGCGCCCGCTTACTATGAAGAAACTCATAAAAGGATACCGCATTATCCGGCGGATCGCCTTCTCCGTGCGTGCTCACGACAATGAGCAACGTCTCCACTTTCTTTAATTCGTTCGGCTTAAAATCCAGCATCGATGACACTTTCGCCTCAAAACCCCGCTCTTTGAGCGCATTCCCAGCTTTTTCCGCCAACTTTTGCGCATTGCCGGTTTGTGAACCATAAAGAACGGTCACTTCTTTTGAAACCGGCTTGTCACCCCCGGCAAACAGCGTCGGCGCCTCGGCACCGAGAACGGCCACCGCAGTCTCGGCTGCGGCCAAATACCCGCTCAGCCAAAGCTTTTGCGATGGCGTCAACGTCGGCAACAAACGGTTCAGGAGCTCGATCTGCTCCTGGCTAAACGGACTGTTAGTTACTTGCAGCTGCAACGTGTCCACCCCTCAATATAAAATAAAATGGAATGATGGCGGAATTCCTTTCTGACTTTTACACGTGTGGCCGCCAAATATCCATTATTCCTATAAAACAAGTAGACTTTAAAACTATATCATATTTACACTTTACCGCAAAACAAAACATTAGTAAAATAAATATAAATTATTAAGACTATTAATATTTCTAATCAATATCTACACCTAAATGATGTCATCACGGGCAAGGGGAATGAGTATGTACTATGACGAATTAAAAACGTTTATTACACTGGCGGAAGTAAAAAACTTCACAAAAACAGCTGAAATCCTTCATCTCTCCCAACCGAGCGTCAGTTTGCACATTAAAAATTTAGAAAAAGAGTTTCAAACAAAACTGTTCATCCGTTCCCCGAAACGGCTGCGCATGACGCCAACCGGCGAACTTCTGTATGACCGCGCCAAACAAATGCTGGCACTGTACGAACAGACGAAACAAGACATTTTAGAGCATCACCATTCAGTGAAAGGCGAATTAAAAATCGGCGCCAGCTTTACGATCGGGGAGTATATTTTGCCGCCGTTTTTGCTCGACTTCCAACAGCGCTACTCGGAACTCGAACTTGAGGTGATGATCGGCAACACAAAAGAAATCGTCGAACTCGTCCGCTCGTACCAAGTCGATATCGGCTTGATCGAAGGGCAAACAAATGAAAAAGAACTATCCGTTCATCCGTTTATGCAAGACGAACTTGTCATCGTCGCTTCAAACCGCCACGAATTGGCACAAAAAGAGGAAGTGGCGATCACCGATTTGCAAAACGAGGCATGGGTGGCGCGTGAAATCGGCTCTGGCACACGCGAATATTTCAACCATTTCATTCGTTCAAACGGATTAAAGGTGAAATCGCTCATGATCATCAGCAGCAACCAAGGCATTAAAGAAACGTTAATCAACGGCAACGCTTTGTCCCTTCTGTCGCACAGCGTCGTCGCCCGCGACATCGAGCACGGTCACCTGTCCGTCATCCGCCTAAAGCACCCGCCGTTTTACCGAATGTTTTCCTATATTTATTCGCCGATTATGGAAAACAAGCAAAACGTCCGCATTTTCCTTGAAACGTTGCAAACCAACTGGACGGACGCCAACAAATAACAGAAGGGCGTGGTCATCGATGACCCGCCCTTCACACTTCCATCTCCCCATGGCGAATGTGCGGCATTTCGATTTGAAAGGTCGCATGGCGAATGTGAAAGCGGGTTTCCACCAAATCAATCGCCCGCTGCAAAATCGCTTGGGCGTCGCGGCCATCTTCAATAAGCAGATGGCAGCTTAATGAATCAAGACCTGAGGTGATCGTCCAAATATGCAAATCGTGGACATCCAACACCCCCTCAATGTCCGAAAGCGCCATTTTCACTTCTGTCTGGTCAATGGCAGCAGGCGCTCCTTCCATTAAAATGTGCACCGTCTGCCAAACGACAGCGAACGCGCCTTTTAAAATCAAAACGGCCACCAACATGGAAATAAGCGGATCGGCCAAATACCAGTCGAACAGCCACATGATAAGCCCCGCCCCGATTGCGCCGACCGAACCTAACGCATCACCAAGTACATGCAGATACGCGCTGCGGACATTGACATTCCTCTTGACATCTCCTTTGCGCATCAACATCCAAGCGCTCGCGAGATTCGCCAACAATCCAACGGCAGCTACTGCCATCATCGGCCCGCTCGCTACATCCGGAGGATTCACCAATCTCCCTGCCGCTTCCCAAATAATCCAAGCGGCAATCATTACCAATGTTATTCCATTGACCAACGCCGCTAAAATCTCGAACCGATACAATCCGTACGTTTTCTTTGCAGAGGCAGGCTTGGCCGCCAACCATACTGCCACTAGACTCAGCAGAAGCGAAGCGGCATCGCTAAGCATGTGCCCCGAATCCGAGAGAAGGGCAAGACTGTTCGTTACAAGCCCGCCGACAAGTTCAAGAACCATGATACTTGTCGTGATGCCAAGGGCGATTGCTAACCCTTTTCGATTTCCTTCTCTGCCATGATAATGGCCATGATGATGGTCGCAATGGCCTTGCGCATGGTGGTGCATAAACCGACTCCCCCTCACCGGTGTTGTGCATGGTCAATCGCCTGTTTTAACAACGAAATCACATGGTCATCATCGCAAGAATACACCAATGTCTTCCCTTCGCGGCGGTATTTGACGAGCCGCAACGTCCGAAGCAACGCCAACTGGTGGGAAACGGCCGATTGCGACATGCCAAGCACTTCCGCGATATGGCCGACATGGCACTCTTCCTGCGATAACAAATACAACATTTTAATCCGAGTCGGATCCGCTAACGCTTTAAATAGACGCGACACTTCATCGACTGTTTCCGCTTCTAAAAACAGATGATCTTCCGTTTTCACTGCCATTCCCTCGCTCCACACAAATTAATATATGAGCATATGTTCATATATATGTATTATATGCCTCACTTGTGCTCGTTGTCAATGATGGGCCATGAAAAAAAGCGGGGAGCATCATCCACCGCTGATCATGGCAATTTCTATTTTGCATGCAGCCACGGCATAGGAACCCCCTGCGCCGCTATTTCACCTTCACTGCCGTCCCGGTCGCAATGCACATCATCATGCCATCACGCAATGTTTCAAAATCGAGATCCACGCCAATGACCGCATTCGCCCCGAGCTTCGTTGCTTTATTCACCATTTCGCGAATGGCCATTTCTCTTCCCTCGGCAAGCTTGCTTTCATACGTCCCACTCCGCCCGCCAATGATATCGGTAATGCTGGCGAGAAAATCGCGAACGACATTGGCGCCTAAAATGACTTCCCCTGCCACAATGCCTAAATATTCTTCAATTTCTTTTCCTTCAATCGTATTGGTGGTTGTAACAATCACAACGATTCCTCCTTACCTTTCGTGATCAATAGATAAAGCACGTGATTCTATTATACTATTTTTCATCACCAGGCGTCTCCTGCAAATTTGTCCGCGGTGCAGCCGGCGCCGCTTGGGTTCCGTATAACAGCAGCTGAGCGATGCCGATAAAATATTCCGATTCACGAATGATATGGTCCAACACGACTTTCGCCGTCGGATTTTGGGCGACGGCCGCACTGTTCGTTTTCACTTGTCGGCACAATTCGATGAATTGGAGGCTTTGTTGCAAACAGAATGAAACGAAATAAAGCACTTGCTGATGCAGTTGTTCCGGAACATAATAGCCGGCCCGGATCACCGATTCGATATAGCGGACGGCTTGCTGGTGCGTAACCGACAGGGCCTCTTCCCACTTCTTCAACGCATCCACATATGGTGCTTCCAATCCGGACACAAGCTCGCGAATCACTACCGTATGTTCCTCTTCTTGATGTTTCCAAAATTCAATTTCATCCAAAATGCGCAACGGCATATGTGGGCCGTAATAAAATTGCATGCTCTCTCCCCTCCCTGTTTCCTCTTTTTTCAATGTATGGTCAAAGCGGGTAGGATATGCACAATGATCGAACCATCGAACTGAGAATGACAAAAGGATATTTTGTCGCTGAAACCACCCGAATCATGAATAAAAACGGAGCCTTTGAAATGCCTGTACAAGAGGCTCCATCATCGGCCAAACTAAAAGTGAATGTTCCTGTTGACTTGGAACAGGAGAAGAACGATTCAAAAAGTGTTAATGCGGGAAGCTCATCGTGAAAATTAGATCCTGTGCTTGTAGCCTGAGTATTTGTAAGCCACATTGTCAGTCAACCGATGGATCTTAACAATACAAAACTAAACACGGCGCAAGAGCGTCAAGCACAATACCAATGACCGACACTGGCAGCCTGCGTCGTACATTTGACAAATAAAGTTAACAAACAAATGTGATTTCTAACAGAAATAGCGGGTAAATACAGACGGATGGATCGTTTTCATAAGGGGGAGAAAACATGAAGTTAGAAGGAAAAGTCGCGATCGTCACAGGTGCTGCCTCAGGTATGGGAAAAGCCATCGCGCAGCTGTTCGCCAAAGAGGGAGCGAAAGTGGTTGTCTCGGACATTCATGAAGAAGGACAACAAGCGGTTGTCAAAGAAATTACGGAAAATGGAGGCACGGCGATCGGCATCACCGCAAATGTCGCTAATAAGGAACATGTGGAACGGTTGATCGATGAGACGGTGCAAACGTTCGGTTCACTCGACATTTTAGTCAACAATGCCGGAATCATGGACAACTTTGTCCCTGCCGCTGATGTAACCGATGAATGGTGGGAGAAAGTGTTTGCCGTTAACACCACAAGTGTGATGCGGGCAACCCGGAAAGCACTGTCGATTTTTCTTGCCAAAAAAAGTGGAGTGATCATCAACATCGCTTCTGTCGGCGGACTTAACGGATCGCGAGCCGGCGCCGCCTACACCGCTTCGAAACACGCCGTCATCGGATTGACCAAAAACGTTGGCTTCCAATACGCGAAGGAAGGAATTCGCTGCAACGCCATCGCTCCTGGTGGCGTGAGCACCAATATCGGCACAACGATCACCGACCCCCATCCGTTTGGAATGGAGCGGGCCACAGCTGGCGCCAGCTTGAATCCACGCACCGGCGAGGCGGAAGAAATCGCAAAAATCGCCCTGTTTCTCGCTTCTGATGACTCAAGCTTCGTCAACGGCGCCGTCATCGTCGCCGATGCCGGGTGGACAGCCTACTGACGTCCAAAGCGGAAAAGGCCAGCCCGAACGCGCTCACAGCTTTTCGGACTGGCTTTTCTTCATTTTCATGCACCTTCTCCATTTTCACAAAAGCAACAAACCCGTTTCCAATGATCGTGCCGACATCGTTTCTGATGATATAACCAACCGTTCATGGGATGGATGAACCCCTAATCTCCTTCCCCTTCCCCTTGCTATCGCCCGACGTTTACTGGGAGGAACGCTCATCATCCATTTGCTGTTGTAACGCTTGGAACAATTCCTTTGTCTCTTCCGGTGTGCGGCGATTAAGCATGATGTATGCCCCGTCTCTCCGCTTCACATACAAATACGGTGAAGATGACTTAACGATAAACAACTTGCCCCTGCCGTACGGTTTTTCAAGAACAAACTCCCCTTTCAATCGGCCATATGCTGCAAATCCGTTGGCCTTAAAGACAACCTCTGGCAGCTCTTTTAATAATTGAACCTCTTCAATGTCGCGAGTCGACCACTCTTCCCCATATTCTCCCATGACAATCAACTTCCCGGGCTGGACGACTACTTTGTTTTCCCGGAACCCATAATATCCTAGCACGACAATCAAAGCGATGACCGCTACTGCAATCCCACTTGTAAGCCAAATATATTTTTTTCGTTTCCGTTTCACTTCATAACGTTGAATGTAAATAGTGCCGCCAAGCAAAAAAACGAGAAAAACAGCTAACCCAATCTCAAATACATACGATAAACGAAATATGTATGCTAACACGGCAATAAACAGCAGCCACCATGAATAGAAAAGCAATTTCCCCGTTGCTTCCACATAGCCGTTTTCCATTAATAGCTCCTGCTCTTCCTTTGGACGGAGCGCAAATCCGGAAATAAGTTCATATCGCTTTTTCTTCACAATTAAATACCAAAGCCCGCCATGCACAATAAGCGCAAATCCCATGGCCACGAAAAAGGCTATCATCCCTGCATCCATCGCCTCTTCCTCTCCCTTTTTCGTTTAGTTAAGCCGAAATGGAGTGTCTTCTTCTATGTAAATCATTTTCTATTATGTTACCATACTTCCTGTACTGGGAAACATCCCTTTCTTTTTTCTAATGGTTCATCTTGACCAAACGTCTACTCCCCAAAAATAAGGAATATTCACCAGCTTATCATTGAAATCAGTTGAACTATCGCAGGCTTTGTTTTGATATCGCCCAGACATGCACGATGATGGATCAATCATTTGACAACAAAAAATGAATGAATGTTCATTCTTTGTGGTATAATGGTGCCAGCATCTCCGCATAAAAGGAGGGACGTTCACCATGTGGATCAATAAAGTGATCAAAAAACGGTTTGAAACGGACATAGTTCAACATGTGCATATCGCCAAAGGAACGGCCATGTTTCAAGGTGTTCGGCTTGCCGTCCGTTGCTTCGTCGTTGACGGTGTCTTGATTGACACCGGCGCAAAATCGATGGAAAACGAATTCACCTCGTTTTTCCAACAGCAAGACATCGACCAAGTCGTGATCACTCATTTTCACGAAGACCATACCGGTTGTGCGGCGTTTTTGCAGCGATCGATGGGATTGCCCATCTATATGAATGAGCCGATGATCGAGTATTGTCGGCAAAAGGCGGACTATCCATTGTATCGGAAAATCTTTTGGGGAAAGCGTGACCCGTTTGCCGCCAAACCCATCGGCGCCACGTTTTCCTCCCGGAACGCAACGTGGGATGTGATCCCAACGCCCGGCCATGCGATCAATCATGTCGTCTTTTTGAACCGCGAAACGGGGCAGCTGTTTAGCGGCGACTTATACTGCCAAGAGAAAACGAAAGTCATCTTGCGTGAGGAAGACATTCCGACGATCATCACCTCCTTGCAACACGTGTTGACGTACGATTTCGGTGACGTCTTTTGCGCCCATGCCGGCTATCTCCCGAACGGGCGTGAGGCGTTGCAGCGAAAGCTCGACTATTTGCTTGAACTCCAAGGCACGATCATCGACCTATACGAAAAAGGAACGCCGCCAAAACAAATTCAGGCGCTCCTGTTTCCGAAAAAGCACCCGATCATCTTTTTTTCCGGCGGCGAGTGGGATTCGCTGCATATCGTCCGTTCGGTGATTCGGGACTATGAAGCAAAACAAGCAAGTTGAAGCGGGACGACCCCAAACGGCCATGACACGGCCTAAGGGGTGTCCTTTTTTCTATATAATTGTGTTTGTCCACCGCTCTTGCCGACTTTGGCCTAGAGGCCCGATTGTTTACGGAACTATCGAGCCCATCTAGCAGTGAGAAGTTAGCCTCCATTCCTTTCTACACAAAACAGCAACTATATTGGGTGCAAATCGGACAAATTAAGAAAAAACGAAAGGGATGATCTAAGCCATGAACGACACACCGCACGTGAAATTGCACGGGTTTAACAATTTGACGAAGTCGCTCAGCTTCAATATGTACGATATTTGCTATACGAAAACGCCCAAGGAGCGGGAAGCGTATATTTCCTATATCGACGATGTTTACAACGCCGAGCGGCTGACAAACATTTTGAAACACGTCGCCGACATCATCGGCGCCCATGTGTTAAACATCGCCAAACAAGATTACGTTCCGCAAGGCGCAAGTGTGACGATGCTCGTTTCCGAAGGGCCGGTGGTGGAAGTGCCGCAAGCCGAGGCGCCGTTGCCTGAGGCAGTCGTGCTTTCGCTTGATAAAAGCCATATTACCGTTCATACATACCCAGAATACCATCCGAGTGATGGAATGAGTACGTTCCGTGCCGATATTGACGTCGTCACCTGCGGAGAAATTTCGCCGTTAAAAGCGCTGGATTATTTGATTCAGTCGTTTGACGCCGACATTATGATCATCGATTACCGCGTGCGCGGGTTTACGCGCGACATTCATGGATACAAATTGTTTATTGACCATGATATTACATCGATTCAAAATTATATTCCAGAAAATATTCGCGAGAAGTACGATATGATTGACGTGAACATTTATCAAGAGAACATTTTCCATACAAAATGCAAGCTGCGGCAGTTTGATTTAGACAACTATCTATTCGGACATACGAAAGATGTCTTATCTAAACAAGAAGTAGAGGAAACGACCGCCAAACTGAAGAGAGAAATGGACGAAATTTTTTATGGAAAAAATATGCCTAGCGGCTTTTAAAAAAAGGAAGCTTTTCGGCACTGTGCTCACCGATCAGCCATTCAAGCTTCCCCTGCAGCTTCTCCGTTTGCACTATGTATGGTATGCTAGTAGAAAAAAGGAAAAGGTGTTAGTATGGGATCGTACATCGTTGTCGGAGCTGGCATTTTAGGAGCGGCGGTGGCCTACCACTTAGCGAAAGAAGGGGCTGCCGTGACGATCATCGACCGCGGTGACAAAGGACAGGCGACCGATGCGGCGGCGGGGATCGTTTGCCCTTGGTTGTCGCAGCGCCGCAACCAAAAATGGTATCAGCTAGCAAAAAATGGAGCGAAGTTTTACCCTTCCCTCATTGAGGAGCTCCAATCACACGGGGAACCAGAAACCGGCTATGCGCGCGTCGGGGCGCTCTGTCTGCATACGGATGAACAAAAGCTTGAGCAGATGAAAGCGCGCGCCCTCAAACGGCGCGAAGATGCACCGGAAATCGGGGACATCGTGCAGCTTGGGCCAAAGGAGGCAAAAGAGCTATTTCCACCTCTATCCGAGGGATATCACGCCATATATGTAAGTGGGGGAGCCCGCGTCAACGGCCGAGCGTTGCGCGATGCGCTTCTCAATGCGGCCCAAACGCTCGGTGCCATCTACATTCGCGGAAATGCCCGCCTTCTCCATCAGGGGGCGCGCATCATCGGCGTGGAAGCGGACGGAACGACCTACGCCGCTGAAGCTGTCATCATCACGGCGGGCGCTTGGGCCAGTGAGTTGCTTCGCCCTCTAGGCATCGAGCTGCTCGTCACACCGCAAAAAGGGCAGCTCATTCACTTAGAACATCCGAACCACGACACGTCCCATTGGCCTGTTGTCATGCCGCCAGGCAATCAGTATATGCTCGCCTTTCCCAAAGGAAGAATGGTGATCGGCACGACACATGAAGATGAAGCAGGTTGGGATGTCCGCCCTACCGCCGGGGGAATGCACGAATTATTGGACAAAGCGCTCGCCATTGCGCCAGGACTCTCCGTTTGCACATATATCGAGACGCGGGTCGGTTTTCGTCCGCGCACACCTGGGTTTCTCCCGATCTTTGGTGTACTTCCCGGCTTTCCCAGCCTGTACGTCGCCAACGGCCTCGGCTCCTCAGGGCTCACCGTCGGTCCATATTTAGGAAAGGAATTGGCGAAGCTCGCTCTCGGCTTGCCGACGGAACTCGATCCAAGCGACTACAACGTGTCAGTCGCCATCACTCCGCTTACCTAATGGCGTCACAGTGCGCGAAATGAACGACGAACAGCCAAGCCAGCCTAATCCACACTCAGCAACAAAGTCCCCTTGTCGACGGCGGTGAATACAATGGGCACCCCCCCGGGCAAAGCTGATGGCCATTCGTCAGTTTTGTCCTTCATATTTTTTTAGTTGTTCCGTCAGCTTTTGAAACAAATTCATGTCTTTGCGGTCAAGCGCTTGGTCAATTTGCAGCTTCAACCGTGATACTTCGTGGCGCTTTAATGCTTCGTCCAACACTTGCTCGGCCGCTTTCGCTGTTTTTTCATGGCGCTCATACCGACGAACGTTCTCAAATGCCCGATGGTCAACGAGCCGGAGATACGAAAAATTTCTTGCTTTTCCCGGAAAGTGAAGCGTCAAATATAGGGGCTCATTCGGGTGCAGCGCCAAATCGCCCATAATCGCTGCCACCCCCGTGCTTTTCTGGCCGCCGCGATAAAACACAAGCCCTTCTTCCTCGGCCGTCGCAGCGGAAATAATCAGCCACCGTGCCTGTTTTTGCCCGTTTTCTGTAAAATGGACGTTTTCAAGCAAATGCGGATGCTGAAGCAAATAATTGAGCACAAACCGGGCATCCGGATGCTTTAAGCGGTAATTTTGCAAAAACGAAGTTAAAAAGTGACGCTTTTCTAATGACGACACCCACCTCATCGCACTGCCGCCTTTCTATTTCCATACTCTCTTTAATCGAACCAACTCTTGTATATATCCCCAGAATGACACAGGAGACATGATCATTTGATAAAACAAGACAAAGACGACAAAACCCATTCTATTTTTTCTGATCTTGAGATCCAATTTTCGGAACACTGTCCTTTGATATCGGTATAGCGCCCCATATGCAATCAGCGTCAGCGGCACAACCAATAGAGTCATAGGGCCAACAATGTAATAATAGCCGAAGAACGCCAAAATTAATCCCGGCAACCAACATAAAGTATAGATGATGTCCAAATAAGGGAGCAACAGATTCACCATCGTGAGATATTTCACAAACCACTGTGGTTGCTGCCACGGTTTTACAACCTTCAATGCCTCAATCATTCCTCTCGCCCAGCGAGATCGTTGTCTGCAAAAATGCAACCAAGAAACTGGAACATCCGTAAACGCCACTGCATGAGGTTCAAAGTAAATCCTCCATCCTTTTTCTAACAAGCGCCAAGAAAGAACAATATCCTCTCCAAGGGCATCAGGCCATCCGCCAACTTCTCTAATAGCCTCTGTCTTATATAAGCTATATGCGCCTTGGGCCACCAAAGTTCCTTGATATAATCCTTGCATTCGCTTAATTGAAGCAATGCCAAGAAAATAATCCCATTCTTGAATTCTAGCAAGAAGGTTTTCCCTACTGTTTCTTACTAAAACAGCACCGGCTACAGCACAAACATCCACTGGAGCTGACTCTATCCTAGCAATCAAATATCTTACTGCTGATCGATGAAGCAATGTATCGGCATCTAGCGTGATCATCAAATCAGTCCGAACATGCTCGAGGCCTTTATTTAGCGCATGGAATTTCCCCGGTTTTGCCTCTTCTAAAATGGTAACATTCAGTCCCAATCTCATTGCCGCACGTGACGCGTTCTCTACTGTTTGGTCTGTTGAGCCATTATCAACCAACAACACGTGTATTTCCCCATTGTAGTCTTGCTTAGCAATATAACTTAATGTATTCTCGATTTTATCAGCCTCATTTCTAGCCGCAATCAATATCGTTACCTCTTTGTCCGGATACGCGGTTTTTAATGGGGGCTGACGATCAAGCAGCAAACTAACAACCAAAAATGCAGTCAAATATCCAGGGAGATAAGCTAAACCAGCTATAATCGCCACAGACAGCGGAAAACCCACCAAATGAGCTAAATCAAAAACCCATGGTATGGAGACATAAACGCTAAAACACAACCACAAAAACGCAACAATATGGCCTATTATAAACTTGTACTTCACAGGGATATAGACCTTAGTTCTCCGCTTGATTTCAGGAGAAGGCTGATTTAAAGGCAAATGGGCATTCAAATGAACATCCCTCCTTCCAAAATGGCAATCCCTCCAAAAATACCATGAATCAAAGCCTTATACTCCCCTTAGAAGGCCGGTGAAAAACGGCTGCCACGCGCCAATCAGCGGCATTTCGCTAAAAAAGAAAGCTGATTCTGCAAAATTTCTCTAATTGAAAAAGAGAATGGGATCCGAAGTATTTTGCACTAAATCACCGGCCTTTTAGAGCAGAACGGAAAAACGAGTTGGCATGAAACAAACTTTTTTCCTATCCAATTCAAACATATATGAGACAATTGTACGATAATGATTCATAAAAAAGCAATCAGGGGCATTTATATTTGAAAATTTTTAAGAGGCTTTTGCAGTGAAATTCATTTTATCTGTGGGGATGAGCTTGGAGACACAAGACACCAAATAAAAACAGCTGCCCTTCGTCGCTAGGCAGCTGTTTTGATAAACAGGAAAACCACCCCAGGCAAGCCACAATTGACATGAGCTATACGAGTTGCAACGCAAAGCAGCCATTCAACCCAAGCACTTCCGCTGTAGACAACTGTACTTGCCGCAAAAGTGATTCGTCTTTTATCAATGATCCTTTATAAGACGGAATCATTTCCTTCACCTTCCGCTCCCACTCTTTCATTCGTTCCGGGAAGCATTTCGCAATGACTTCTAGCATGACATGAACGGCGGTCGAAGCCCCTGGCGAAGCGCCGAGCAATGCGGCAATCGAACCATCAGCCGCATGGACAACTTCTGTACCGAACTGCAGCGTTCCTTTGCCGCCGGTTTCCGTATCTTTGATCACCTGCACGCGCTGGCCGGCAACAATGACATCCCATTCCTCGCTTTTGGCTGTCGGAACAAACTCGCGCAACTCTTCCATGCGTTGCTCTTTCGACAACATCACTTGTTGGATCAAGTAATTGGTAAGCGCCATATTTTTCACGCCGGCCGCCAACATCGTCAAAAGGTTATGCGGTTTGACCGATGTAAATAAATCGAGCATCGACCCGTTTTTCAAAAACTTCGGCGAGAAGCCGGCAAACGGTCCAAACAACAACATTTTTTGATTGTTGATAAACCGCGTATCCAAATGCGGAACCGACATCGGCGGCGCGCCGACTTTCGCTTTGCCGTACACTTTCGCATGGTGCTGCTCAACCACATCCGGATTGTTGCACACCATAAACAGCCCGCTGACTGGGAATCCGCCAATCCCTTTTCCTTCCGGAATGCCGGATTTTTGCAATAGATGGAGGCTTCCTCCCCCAGCGCCGAGGAAGACAAATTTGGCGGCATAACGTTCAACAGCGCCGCTGTCTAAATTGCGCACTTTCAACTCCCACAAGCCATCACTTGTCCGTTTAATGTCATCAACATGATGGCGGTAATGAATCTCGACATTTTTCCGTTTTAAATGATCAAACAGTTTGCGCGTCAGCGCCCCGAAGTTCACGTCTGTTCCTGATTCGATCCGCGTCGCCGCGATCGGCTCGTTCACAACACGATTTTCCATCATGAGCGGTATCCATTCAGCCAACTTTCTCGGATCGTCAGAAAATTCCATTCCTTTAAACAGCGGGTTATTCACCATCGTTTCATACCGCTTTTTCAAAAACGCGACATTGTCTTCCCCCTGCACAAAACTCATATGCGGCAACGGGCGAATGAACTCTTTTGGATCATGAAGCACCCCGCTGTTCACTAAATAAGCCCAAAACTGCAAAGAAACATAAAATTGTTCATTGATTTTGATGGCTTTGCTGATGTCAATGGATCCATCGGGCTTCTCAACGGTATAGTTCAGCTCACAAAGCGCCGCATGCCCTGTCCCAGCATTGTTCCATTCGTTGGAGCTTTCCTCCCCTGCCTCTTCAAGCCTTTCAAATACAGTAATGTCCCACTCCGGCGCTAATTCTTTTAACAATGTTCCCAACGTGGCACTCATAATGCCGGCGCCGATTAAGATCACATCGGTTTTGGTTTGTTTGTTGCCCATGTTTACCATCCCTATCTACTAATATTTGCAAAAGCGGTGAGCGACCGCTCGAAATGATTGCACCAGCGCCCCCGTTTACCTTAATTAAGGGCGGTTACACAATTTATTATAACACATTATAATAATAGTATGTCACTATTATTAATCAACATGAAAATATATTAGTATAATTAAAGATTCAATGCCTTTTAATCTTTCAATAGTGGGAGCTAGTGATCTTCTATTAATTTTACAAAATAGCTGAATATTTCGCTACTACTCTAAAGAAAAAATTTTTCGCCAGGCAATGGAACTCCATCCAGAAGCAGTACACGCCTTCCACTACAGCCAAAAGTCCATCAGTCCAATATCGATCGCCGCCTATCGTATTGTATTGTTTCTTCCCTGCTTATGTGCATCCCTAATATCTTCCCGTTCAATCCAGCGGCATGAATCCCCCAAAATAAAAGCAACCAACCGTGCATCACGATTGGTTGCCTAACAATGACCTGTTCTGGTCCTTGCAGGGCGATTGAATCGAATTCGAAAGATAAGCTGTTCCAGACGATTTCTCCACACATAGCCGTGGTTAGTTGAAAAGAAAGGAGCAACACAACACTGCTCCCATCTTATTCTTAGTGCAAGATCTGTTATTTATTCCATTGACATCCTACACATATCAAATGGACATGTTTGGTATGGTTATTGATTCAAAGTTACTTCAAACTGGAACGGTTCAATGTTGATATCATAGTTTTCGGAACTTCCTTCAAAATATAATTTGATCGTCTTTTCATTCGGATCAACCGCTGGGAAAGGGATAATCGCGTCAACTGTTGCTTTTGGCAAAATATCCGAAGGAACTTCTGGATAGCCTGCTTCAAAGTTATCCGCTTTCTCATGCTGTGTATTCCCTACCAACAATTTTGCATTATACTCCCAGAAGTTAATTTTGGCATTGCTTTGGTTGGAAATCGTCACATACGCTCTTGTTTCATCTTCGGCAACCTCAACTTTGCTTAATTTAATAATGTAACCATGCTGATTTATTTCTTTGTTCACTTCAATTGTTTTCAAAGGCTTTGAAAACGCCGTTATATAGTCCGTTTTTTCTACTTTTTCTGCATCAATGACAGGAGCAGTCACGGTTCCACCTAATGCATTTTCTCCTTCAAATGATTTCCTTACAGTTCCAACAACGTGGATAATATCTTCCGTTTTGACGCTCGTTTTCGGATCAGCGACAATGATCACATTTTGTTCACTATTTTTCGGATCAGCAAACGCTTGGATATACACGCCATCATCGCTCTTTTCTGGCTCAACGAAAACTTTGGCATAAAAATCGACTTTTGCTCCCTTATACTCATCAGCATTAGAAATCATTTTCGCAAATTCTTCTTTAGACAACGGTTCTTTTGTTTCCTTTGTTTGGCTCTCTTTTTTGCCGCCAGACGATTGAGACGATGGCTCAGATGAACACCCTGCTGCCGCTACGAGCAATAACACAAATACGAAGAGAAGTGATAAATGTTTTCTCATGTTTAACTTCCCCTTTCCATTCTTTTACATAGCACACTTGCTTGTTTTCAATGCTCATAATTTCCTAACATCTGTTCAATTGTTTGCTTGATCTCTTCACGGAACTCCTCCGGCTTGATTACCTCCAAATATTGTGCTTGGCTCAGCAGCCACATTTTGATGCCACGCCCGTATACTTCAGCCTCTATAACAAACTTCTCTCCATCTTTTTCCACAACCTTTGCAGTGGGAAGGCGGTCTAAAATCGCTTGCAAAGATGACCCCCAAAAGCGAAAGGTGATTTTCATCAGTTCTCCAGCATGCATAAATTGCACCCGCTTGCGAAATTCCCCCTCTTCAAAGCGGTTTTTATAATCATAGCGAAAACGATCATTCGTTACCGTGTAACGAACGATACGGTCAATACGATAAATCGTTGGAAAGTCAAACTCATAATCTTCTAGAAAAGCGATGAGGTAAAAGTAATATTCGGAAAAAATAATCCCCACTGGTTTGACTTTCCGAGTAATTGGTGCATCGCTCCCTTCTTTCCTATAATCAATCACAACAACTCGCTTCGTATGTACGGCGCGACTTAACTCCCAGATGACATCAATGAGCGGCCGATTATGTTGAAGCGGAACATAGTGAAAACGCTCGTTTCGAACCACTTCTTGGATAAACCGTTGATTTTGCGGGTGGGATTGAAAAATGAGCTTTTCCAACATTCGATCCATCTCTTCTTTTGGCAACGATCGACTTTCAAGCAAGATTTTAGAGATAACTAAAATTTCTTTGTTTGTTAGCCATTCCTCTTCGCTTTTCTTTAGGATATAGCCGTGTTTCTTCCGCTCATATTCCAACTCCATCAAACCATGAAACGTCTCGGCAATGTATGCGCGCAACTCATCGAGATCACGCTGAATCGTTTTTTCATTGACGCCAAACTGTTCTGCCTCCTTCTTTTTTGAAATCACCTCCCCTTGTCGAAGTCTTTCATACATGGATAGAATCCGTAGCGTTTTTGGTTGCTGATCATCCATGCTGATCCCCCCATCTGCACCGTCAAACATCGGATCGGCCTAATTTGCTGTGATATTACTAAAATAGTCCTGCTATATTCATCCAGCAATATAGTACCATTTCCACCTGGACATTATATGTACTTCAAAAAGATTTTTGTATTTTTTGTTAGACTTGTCCAACCGATAGATAGGGTTGAAAAACTTTTTCCTCCGATGGATCTTATATCGATAAACAGTTCCAAGGAGAAAAAGAATCGGCTTGCATATGTCAGAAAAAAAGGAGATAAATCATTCCAACAACGCTCACCCCCCTTCAACCAATCGTTGCTTTTACTTCGCTTTGAACTAGAGAATGTCACTCACAGTCAAGAAGAAAAACAAAAACAGCCAACCGTGCATCACACACGATTGGCTGCTTTCTTATTGCCTAGCAACGACCTACTCTTGCAGGGGCGCTGGCCCCAACTACCATCGGCGCTGGAGAGCTTAACTTCCGTGTTCGGGATGGGAACGGGTGTTTCCTCTCCGCTATCATCACTAGGCGATATGAGGTTATGGGA
>Ga0207768_100289_pt1 | contig 38838 bp, 27 predicted proteins | sample CeladaPassaB1F01_FD_187478 | JGI IMG/M metagenome (GOLD analysis project Ga0207768, IMG submission 187478) | Cellulose-adapted microbial communities from the Joint BioEnergy Institute, USA - Passage B1F01 (SPAdes) (version 2) | ecosystem: Engineered > Bioreactor > Continuous culture >... | reverse complement strand
CCTGCAGGCCTTGGCCGATCGCGGTATCAGCGCTTACGTCGCAACTGGACGAGCCAAACACCCCGCTGACGGCAAACGAAAGATCGGTGGGCCGCTCACTCAGGCCATGCGGGATAAACTAAAGCGGGCGGCCGACAAGCAGAAGCGGCTTGAGAGGATCACCGGCTCGACGATTTGCTTTCTGAAAGGCCCAGATCATCGTTGCGCACGGTCTCACCGCGAACATGAGCGATCACGGACTCGGCCCTCGGCCCGGCGCCGCATCTCCTCTTGGGCGGCGGCTTCGGCTTCCGCGCGCTTCTTATCACCCAACAGCCTGGATCGATACCGAACGAGATCCTGAGTCAGGGAGACAACTGGTTCATATTCCATCTTTTATCAGCTGGCGACCTCGTCAGCGTGAAGCGAGCCAATGCCCACTTTAGCGACGACCTGCTGAGTTCCTTGCTCAATGAGCCTATCCCGGGCCAAGGCGTCTTTTGGAGTTCTGTCGGCGGCAAGCCATATCCGGTACCGTTTCGTGCTCTCTCATTCGAGGACACCTACAAGGCTCGTGATCCGACGTATTCCAGTGAAGCAGTAGTTACGTTCGCAACAGAACTCCGGCGCGAGATGGCACATCTGATCGAGCAAGTTCGTGCATCAATCGATCAGAGCAGAGGGACCACACATTTGGAGACGACTGCTCAGCGATCCAACGATCTCTTCGGTGAAATGGCTGATGACGAACCTCCTGATTTAGAGGTGTACTATCGGCAACTGGCCAGACAGGCTGTGGAACAGGATGTCGAGCTAATGGGCAAACTGAAAGGCGATGGCGCCGCTTGGGGACGCGTTAAGAGTGTCATCGCTGGAGCTCTGCCTGAGACGCTGGACGGCCGAGATCAGAAGGCGTATCAGCTAGTCGTCCCGACTTTGGACGCGCTTCTTGGGCCTCAAGGGAAGGGGTGGCACTCCTTTAGAGTTGGCCCCAACCAAGCTACGTACATCAAGTCCGGTCCTGGAGGTGGGGATTGAGCACGGCATCCCAGGTGCTCACGGTAGAAGGCGTGCGGCTCAACGCCATTTGCCCATACTTCACGATGTTTCCCTTGGATTTTCCTCTCGGCATCCTGAAGGCACACGCGAGGCCGAACGCGCGTGTTCTCGACCCGTTTTGCGGTCGCGGAACCACTAACTTTGCCGCTCGCCTATTGGGCTTACGAACTGTTGGGATCGATGCCTCGCGCGTTGCGGCAGCTGCCACTCAGGCAAAGCTTGTCGCGCCCACTCCTCGCGAAATTATAGGTGCAGCCAAAGCAATCCTACGGCGAAAGCGGAGGTCCATCGAAATCCCCGAAGGGGAGTTTTGGCGGTTAGCCTACCACGCTGATGTCTTGCGAGAGCTTTGTTTGCTTAGAGACGCGCTATTGAGGGGGGGAATCGCGGCGCATGTCGCTTCGGCACTCCGGGGCATAATATTGGGCGCACTGCATGGTCCTCTTGGTCACACCAAGCATTCGTATTTTTCAAACCAATGCCCCCGAACCTTCGGACCCAAGCCGGCTTATGCGATTAAGTTCTGGAAGGAGCGAGGGCTGCTGCCCCCTCGCGTCGATGTTCTTGGTGTGATCGCTGAACGAGCGCACCGTTATTACGGAAGTGCGCTACCGAAAGTCGTCGGTGCAGCAATCGAAGGGGATAGCCGGCATCGATCGACTTTAGACGCAGCCCAGGAAGTCATTGGGAAGTTCGACTGGATCGTCACCTCGCCACCCTACTACGGACTGAGGACGTATCTGCCCGACCAATGGATTCGAAATTGGTTTCTCGGGGGATCAGCGGCGGTCGATTATTCGTCCCGAGGGCAGCTCTCACACTCCGGTCGGGAGAAGTTCATAGCCGACCTTCGAGAGGTTTGGACGAATGTTGGTGCACACTGCAGGCCAGGGGCCACATTGGTTATTCGATTCGGGTCGATTGGCGATCGCTTGGTCGAGTATCCTGCTGAGCTTATTTCGGCATCCCTCAACGCGACCGGTTGGGTGATGACCGAGGTGCGGTACGCGAACAATGCGGCTAAGGGCAAGCGCCAAGCAGACACTTTTCACAAAATGCGCAGTGTACCTCGCGATGAGGTGGACGTTTGGGCAAAGTGGCAGCCGTGAGCAGAGTGCAGGGAAACAGAGCGCGCGCTTTGCGTGTTCTCCAGCCGCGATAGACTTTGTGCCCTCCGCTCCAGAGTACTTCGATGATGCCTCAAACAAAAAATTCCGCCTGCGGGCGGCGAAGAATCGTTCAATGACGCTGCAAGATTTATTGCGGGGGTAGCAGCCACTCATACCCATCCGCCCCGACCCGCACAACCGGAGCCACGGTGCCGGGTAAACGTCCCGTGACGGCTCATTTAAGCCCGCGGGGTCAAGCGCGCGGGTCAGCCTTGATCGGTTCCCGGTTCGTCGAGATGTTGTAGAGGTTACATATTCGCGCCCCTGCGAGGCTCTTCCGGCTTGACGAGCGAGCCCCATGTTCTCTTTCCGTTCTCCATGCGGGGAACAAGCCTATACAATCGGGGACGCCATCGCACGCGGTGATCGCATCTGGGGCTATTGCATCGAGTCGAGCTGCCGGCACATGGCCGTTCTTGACCTGCTGATGCGCCGTGACCGCCTTGGCCCGAACCACGGCGCCTTACGTGCTGACCTCGTGCCGAAGCTCCGGTGCGCAAAGTGCGGCAGTCGGCGGGTTGGCATCATCATCACGCCAGGGACGAAGGAGTACGGCGGCAATCTCGACAACGGCGCTTAGGCGAGCGGAAGAAGCGGCTGCGATCTGCACTGATGTGCGAGCACGAACCCTCCTAAAAGCGGATCAACCCACGAGTCGAGACGTATGCATTGATCACCGATCGGGGGTTGGCGGTCGAGATCCAACGCCTCCGTTGACACCCAAACGATTGGTCATGGCGACCGTACCTACAAAGTCAGGTTCGTTATTGTAGCAAGGGCGACGCTATTGAGCAGGTTTGCCAGTGTATGCCGATCGCCGAGTTGGGGGCCGATGTTGGGGCCAAAGTTCTCGACGTGGCAAAATTACATTCTTGTTCAGTGCGTTGAATACGAAATTTGGCGGAGAGGGGGTCCGCCATAGATGCATCCTATGAAGATCCACGAGGCTTCATGGGGTGCACGTAACCAACAGATTCTGCTAGGTTTTCTCTGCAGCTAACCATCATGGGCCTCCTTGAGCACCTGCTGCATCTCCGATAAAATGGCATACGAAATGTTATACATTAGGGGGCTGGGGGTGGCCAAGAGAGATCACTCGCCAGGAAAACTTGCAGCCGTAGGGCTAAAGCGACTGCCGGATGGGCTGTACGCGGACGGGGGCAATCTCTACTTGCTCGTGCGCGGGAAGAGCCGCTCATGGGTGTTCCGCTATGTCGGTTCGGACGGCAAGCGCAGGAACATGGGATTGGGCGGTCTAGAGAGCGTTAGCCTTGCCGAGGCTCGGGAGGAGGCGCGCCGACTCCGTGCCAAGCTCAAGCATCCTTCGGAGCCATCAGATCCGCTTGTCGAGCGTCGGGCGGAACGAGACAGAGCCAGACTGAGCCAAGTCAAGCGCATCACCTTCAAGGAGGCTGCAGAGCAGTTCATTGCGTCCAAGGGGATCGAGTGGCGCAATGCGAAGCACCGCAAGCAGTGGGAGGCGACGCTCAAGACTTACGCGTATCCAGTAATCGGCAATTTGCCTGTGGCCGACATCGACGAGGGGCTCGTCCTCAAGGTTTTGGAGCCGATCTGGCGTACGAAAACCGAAACGGCATCGCGCCTGCGTGGGCGAATCGAGGCCGTGCTCGATTGGGCCACCGTTCGCAAATATCGGCAGGGGGAAAACCCTGCAAGGTGGAGGGGCCACCTCGACACGCAGCTTCCCTCACCCGCCAAGATCAAGCCTGTTGTCCATCATCCGGCTCTCGACTACCGGGAGATTGGAGCGTTCATGACCGAACTCAGGGCGCGTGAAGGCATCGGGGCGCGAGCCCTTGAGTTTGCAATCCTCACCGCCACGAGGTCGGGCGAGGTGCGCGGGGCGACGTGGGACGAAATCGACCTGACAGAGCGGGTGTGGACGATCCCTGCAGCACGCATGAAGGCTGGCAAGGAGCACCGTGTTCCGCTGTCTAATGCGGCTATTGCCCTGCTCAACTCATTGCCGCGGCTTGAGGGCAACGACCACGTGTTTCCCAGCGAACGGAGTGGGAGACCTCTTTCGGACATGACGCTCACAGCTGTCTTGCGACGCATGGGATATGGTGAGCTGACCGTCCACGGCTTCCGCTCGACGTTCAGGGTCTGGACAGCTGAGCAAACGAGTTTCCCTAGGGAAGTCTGTGAGCAGGCGTTGGCTCACCGGCTGCCGGACAAAGTTGAGGCTGCGTATCAGCGGAGTGATCTGTTCAACAAGCGCCGCAAGCTTATGGACGCTTGGGCGAGATTTTGTGGGGCAGCTTCGAGACCACTGGGAAATAACATCTTCACGATAGGAGGCAGCTCATGAGCAGTGTCCCCCCGGAGCAAATGCGGCGGCAAGCCAAGCGGGCTGACCGCTTGTTAGAACGTTTGGCCAAAAAAAGAGATAAGAAGCTTGGACTTGATCCGACAACGCGCCACCTCCCGACGCAGATACGGCTTCAAGCCGTAGAGGCCGACCGCATGATGGCTGAAGAAGCCAAAAAACTGAATCGGAGACCGGCACGTGCGAACAGGCTAATCCACCCCGGCACAGGAGTGGCCGACATCAATACGGATTATCCGGACGACCTTATTCAGAGGCTCGAGAGGGAAGGGCGCTCAGAAGAAGCTAATAAGGTAAGGGAGAAGAAAAGGAAAAAAGAAGAGGAAGAGATGCGAATCAAGAATGCTGTCGAGAGCATTCTCCCTAACGCATGGCCTGAGTTCAAGACAATCTGCACCATGGCGATTGGTATAAAAAACATTGCAGACGAGAATAAGACTGCACGGATTCGCCAAGGAGTAAGGGGGGCCATTCCGAAGGTGCAAAGGGCTCGCAAGGCTATCAAGAAGTTAGCGCCAGCGGTCCGAAGGCTCCTCCCATCCGATAGCGATGATACTCTTGACCAGATAGTGAGCGTCTTAAGTAACGCGTACAGCGAACTGGATGAACTGCCCGATGGCAAGCAACCTAGAGAGCACCGCGATTACCTCGCCCGGGAGATCGCAGAATTGATGCGGCAACATGGCATTGAGCCACGCGCGCTGGGAGATCACTGCAACTCTGATGACGTACGCACATCATGGGAAGGCGATGATCGTTTCGCTCAGCTTGTGCGAAGGGCAATAATCTTGGTTGAAGGGCGACAGCCACAGGATGTGCGTCCTATACTCAGACGCGCTTTGAGGCCACGTGATGACGGAGTGGTTTCCCCCCGCATCATGCGGGGGGAAAATGCGCCGTGATTCCACGAAGACCCAAGTAGTACCTCTGACCTCGTAAGAGCAACGGCGCTACCCGGCGCCAGGACCAACTGTGGTGAGCATTACGAGGTTCAGCATGTTAGCCTTCAACTCTCGACGTTCGCCCAGCACAGGGGGTGAGATGCGCGCCCTCCGTGAACGCGAAGTGCTGGCGAGAACTGGGCTTTCGAGAACCCAGTTGCGGCGGCTAATTGCGAAACGCGCATTCCCCGCACCCGTCAAACTCTCCGAACGCTGCTCGGCTTGGGATTCCCGTGCGGTAGACGCTTGGCTCGCGGCCAAGTTTGCAGCTAGCCAAGATAACAAGCACCCATCCCGACAGTGACCGGGACACCTAGCCCGGTCAAACAGCGCCATCAACATAGGCCGGAAAAGAAACCCGCGTGCATCAGCAAATGCGCGCGGGGCGAAGGAGCTTGTTACAATGGAAGCATACGACAGGGACTTGATGCGATCAACTGAGACCGCTACGCACGGGTTCGCAGGCTTTAATCTTTCGATAGAGGAGTTTTTTGCGAACGTGCTTCCCAAGGAGGGGCTGAGGTGCATCGCGACGTTCGCCGGAGGCCGCCATCGGTCGATGCAGCACCACTTCTATCCAAATAACGAAGGCGCGGCACAAAGGGCGCGCGAATTAGATAGCGAGAGGCGGACCGTTTTCTTCGGGTGCAGCAGCTATAAATCAGCAACGAATCGAAAGGCTGACAATGTCCACACAGTCAGGAGTTTATGGTTGGACATCGATGCCGGGAAGGAGAAACCCTATCCGACCGCCGAGGCTGCCGAGAGGGCCGTGGAAGAGCAGTTCGCAAGACTTAGGCTTCCGCCTCCTTGGATTGTGCGCTCCGGGCACGGAATTCATGTTTACCTTACGTTCACCAAAGATGTGCCCCCGAACAAATGGGATCGATTGGCGCGCAAATTCCGGTTGGTAACAGAGCACGCAGGTCTGCTAGCAGACCCTGCACGTACGTGCGACAAGGCCTCACTCCTGCGCCCTCCCGGCACGCATAATCGCAAGGGCGTGCCCACTCTGGTCAGGCTTTCGCGACGCGGCAAGGCAGCAAATCCCAAGGACATCGAAGCAATCCTGGACGGCTACATCGACGAGCACGAGTTGACGCTAGTGGGTGCCGGCGTTTCCGACGGAACAGTCGCATGTGACGCTAATGTTAACGCCGACCTTTCTGGTGGTATGAGGCCGTTCGATGAGCTGGATGATGAAGGCAAAAACGCGGTTTTGGAGTCAATAGCGAACCATCCAGCTGCTAAACAATTGGCGGACTTGCCATTGATGGGGAAACCCGGTGAGCCATGCTACCTCATGCTGGCAGCGGCTTTCGCTCGATCTGGAGCACCGAGGGCTGGTGAGATTCTTCTCAAGTTGAGTCGATCAAGCCCTCGCTTCGAGAAGGGTGGCGAAGCAGGGTTTTGGCGTCGCTATTACGATCTCCAGAAGAATCGTCGAGAGCACCGTGAATACGGCCCAGGGTCGCTGTTCAAATACATGGAAGCGAATGGCTGGGTACCGGCCTGGAAGCAGACAGGGCAGTCGGTGCTCGCTGCTAGCCACAGTACGGGAACGAGTGAGACTTCGACGGTCGGGCCGGAGGCACCCAATAGCCCTCTTGAAAGGCTTAACAGGAAATATGGTGTGGTAAGGATTGGGTCAGATGTCAGAGTCGTCGACACAGAGACCGGAGATTTACTGAAAGTCGAGGCATTCAAGACCTATTACAACCACCAGAAGCTACCCAACGGAAAACCGCTTGGCTCCGCATGGCTGGGGTGGGAGGAGCGAAGGACTTTCAGTGCCTACAAATTTGCTCCTGGGCAGCAAACACCGCCAGGCATTCTGAATGCCTATCGTGGATTTGGCGTGACGCCACAGCCTGGCGATATCACCCCATGGCTAATTGCACAGAGAGGGGTAATCCCAGATCCAGACGTGAGCCGTTATCATGTCGATTGGCTCGCCTGGAAAGTGCAGAATCCAGGGGCCGTTCCGGACACTCTCATGGTGATTTATGGTCCAAAAGGAGCAGGAAAGGATGCGCTTCATGAGCCTGTGGTGCAAATCTTCAAACCGCACGCGATTGTGCTAAGCGACCCGAAACACTTGACGAGCAATTTCAATGCCCACCTCGAAGACAAGCTTTTTGCAGTGCTTGATGAGGCGGCATTCCCCGGTGATCCGCGCATCGTTAACAAGTTGAAGGCGATAGTTACCGCGAAAGACACGTCGTTCGAGCGCAAAGGGTTCGATGTCGCTGCCGGGCGGAACTACTGCGCATTTGTCATCACGACGAACGATCCTCATGCTTGGTATACAACCAAAGACGAGCGACGGTGCGTAGCAGTTGAGGCATCGGATCGGCTGTGCCACCGTCAAAATGACTTCTGGGTTTGGTACTATGCCTGGCTGGAGAGGGGAGGTGCGGCGCACCTGCTGCATTATCTCATTAACCGCGACATTTCCGGGTTCAACCCCCGAAACATTCCAAAGTCTGCGGCACTGAGGGCGCAACTCCAACAAACGGTGCAGAGAGACCCGGTGGACACCTGGTGGGCTACCGTGCTCACCAGCGAGTGCTTTACGCACAATGGTTTCGAGACCGACTTAGTGGATGGTGTTCCAGTACCGATCGCTGATGTGCGGTCCAGCTACGAGGAGCACGCGAGAGGATACCGGAATGCGCAGCCCTGGAATCTCGCGATGCGCCGCCTTCGACAACTTGTCAGCCCAGGTACCATCACAACGACTCGTCCCAATGGTCGCCGCATGCTGGTTTTTCCTCCAATTGCGGACATGCGCTCGGCGTTCAGGCGACACACCGGGCTTGACCCCAAGGAGATCGCCTAACACCCACACCATTACCCCTGCACCCCTCGCGGGGGCATGGGGGCAATCCAGATGATCCAGATCAGGAGCCGCGGCTTCCGATAATTTATCGTCTTGATTTTATTCAGTTAATCCAGGTGATCCAGATAATCCAGATGAAAATCAGGCTTGTAGTGTTTTCGAGAGAGAAGAAGAGAGGAGGTGCTTCATGAAGGGGTATGCGAGGTAGCACTACAAATCCCCTAGAACGATTTCATCTGGATCATCTGGATTATTTGGCTCGCGGCGGCAACCGACCATGGTCGAAGTTCAGATGCGCGAGTGGGTGAGGGTGGAGCTAAACCCCCTGAAGGCAGAGGAATATCATGTCGTGGCACATGGTTGAGGAGACGCTGAATAAGCCCTTCATCGCCTATATTGGCGGGCGCGGTGAACTACGGCAGGTCGCGTGGCTACTGGGAGAAAAGAACAGGATATATCTCGCTGAACTCGACGACACGTCCGCTCTTCGGCAACAACCCGGTTGTAAGCGACAATGCTTCGGGTGGGTGACGATCAAGCGCGATCGCGACCGGGCCATCAAGTTGGGCACGGTGCACCGAATGGAGCCAATCTCCCGCGAGGTCGAAATAAACATGAGCATCGACGCGGCTCAGCGAACGTTGCTTGATAGTTTGTCGGAAGCGGCGATTGACCCACTGCCCATTCATGGCTTCGACGATCTACTCATAGAGCGAGGCATCAATCCGGAGGCAGCCTACGGCTGCACAGCGCTCGTTAATAGCGGACTTCCGAGTGCTCTCGATGAGCTTTCAGGCTCACTCAACGCTGTCACGGAAGCCCTATCGGGTGTTGTCACGTCGAGCCCCACTGAGAAGCTGAACCGATCCAGCGCAGCAGTGCGTCAGGTGATGAGCTTGTTGACCAGGGTCGACGATTTGGCCCAGGCTCTCCTGTCAGCCGATAATGTTCTGGCTGCTGCATCTTCGGCCGAGTTGAAGCATCCAATTGGGATGCGGCTCACCGCTGCCTCCGGTTGGGGGCAAGCGCTGGTGGAGGGCATCTGGTACTCCCTACCTGGGTTCCCGAAAATTAAGTGGAAGTTCGACATGAACTTGTTGTGCGATCTTACTATCCTCCGACGGGTAGCATCTGCTTGGCGTGGCTGTCTCAATCCATGCGAGTTGTTCACGGTTGCTGCAACTCAGGCAGCACTGAACGGGAAATGGCCCTACATCGGTAAAGGGAAGCGATGACTGATCTCAACGAGCAACTCGTGTGCTGGTACCTCAAACGCTGGCTCGACAGAAAAAGGGCCGAAGCAGCAGCGAGATCTCACCGCCTGAAACAGCTCGACCTGTTGCAGAACCGGCCTGTCGAGCTTTGGTGGTTTGAAGTTTTGAGGCATGGCCGTTTGGGCGAGGTCGTGCTCGACGACAAGCCAATAGGCGCTAAGGCCAATCGAGAGGCATCAGCACTAATCCCGAAGCTGCATGTACAGCGCGCATATTTGCGCTTTAGGCAGGCGCGCCCTGACGCTCCTCCTTGGCCAGTCGCAGCGCGTCGGCTCCGTGAACTCGTGCGCCCCTGCATTATTGCCGAAAGACGCATCAAAGGACGACGTGTGTGGTACTTCCCACCGCTCGACGAAATGCGGGCTTCGTTTCGGGCTTGCACCGGTGTTGATGTGGCGTCTGCAGCTATCTCAGACAATATTTTGATATCGTGAGCGGCCTGCGGCACAGGGTTGGTCATTTTCGACGGCTGGCTAGCTTCACTGAGCATTGAAGGAGCGTCCCCGAGAACATACCCTATTGTCGAAACTCACGCCTTTGGAGGAGCTTTATCCGCCGAGCTTTCAAGGACGTCGCACGCTGTTTGCTCGCGTATGGTGCACTGAGCGCTGCAGCAAGATAGTGCACTTGTTACCATAGTTCCCGCCCCCGAACGCTCCCACAGCAAGTGTGTCGCCGATTTACCAGCTGGCCATCTCGTCTCCGTTCTTTGGTGATCTTCGAATATTTCAATCGCGAATACCACTAATCAAGCGCCGTAAGATTTCCCCTAATCATTCTGTCCAACTCCCTCGCCGTCGACCTTGCTTGAACCTTTGATTGCAACTGACATTCCCATGCAATGAAGACGCGCCAGCCCTGCATGCGCAATGCTTGCTGTACCTGTTCGTCGCGACGGGTATTTTGTTCAAACTTTTTTATCCAGAATTCGGAGTTCGACTTTGGCATCGTAGCAATAGGGCAACCTTTGTGGCGATGCCAGAAGCACCCATGTACGAACACGACTGCCTTATAGCGCGGAAAAACCAAATCGGGTTTGCCGGGTAGCCCCGACTTATGTAGCCGAAAACGTAGGCCGCGCGCGTGAAGCTCTCGTCTCAACATGATTTCAGGTTTGGTATCTCGCGACCTTATGCGCGACATACGTTCTGAGCGTTCAGCTTTTGTCAAGAAGTCAACCATCGGCTTACTTCTCAGCTTCCCGCGCCAATAACTCGTAGAACGGCAGACCCTTGATGATTAAGCCGGGGGCATCGAACGACTTGAAAAGACAATAATGGTTCGGCAATGTCTTTACTCGCTCCGCCATTTCCGTCGCACTACTAGAAAGTCCAAGCGCAGCGAGCTCGGCCGGTGTTATGTTTGGCACTTTATGCACGAACCACGTGAGCAGCGGCTCACGATAATCAGTCGCGTTGACCTTGAAATGGCGCAGATACTGTGAGGCCAATATCACACCGCAACCGAACTCGCGTCCCTGGAGTAGGAGCTTTCGCAAAACATCAAACTCATATCTCATTATGTTATCGGCTTCGTCGACGAGTAGATACGAGTCGATGACGCGAAGCTGTGGATTGGTGCCAACAAAAGGCCTTTTAGGCAAACGCAACATGTTCTCGTAGAACATGTTCAGCATGACTGCCACTAGCATATTCTTGCTTCGGTCGTCTTGCCCGAGAGCATCCAGCGAAATGACGACAACACCCTCGAGGAATTGATCAAAGGGAATGATCTTTGAGGGATCGGGTTCGAAGATTTCCATATCGACGAGGTCGTCGATAATTGCCATCGGTGAGTCGGACTTGCCATCAAGCAAATCCCTGTACACTGCATGGACATCGTAGATGGTCGGAGGATACTGTCCCGAGGCCGCATCGTATGCAGCCTTGACCGCACGTTTCAGCTTATCGCGCTGGACGGGTCCTATACCTGCATAAATCTTGTCCAGAACGTCGGCGAAAAATCGGAAGCGGCCTAGCCATGGTACTGTTGTATCTGTTAAGTTGGTGATATCGAAAAGATTAAGAGGCAGTTTGTGTGGCCGGACCACTTGTGCATTAGTTGCCTTGACAAAATCTTCGCTGCTGTAATCGCGCTTGTAGTCAAATATCAATACTCGGGGCCGAATCCCTCTATTATCATTAGCGGACGACGCTATCTGATACACAAGCGATTTTAGGAGTTGGGTTTTTCCTGTTCCTAGATCGCCTACGACACCCATGTTTAATTGGTTTAGGCGTGTATCGGAGATACCAAGTGAGTATTCCTTGGCCTCGAAGGACCGCTCGGAGCTCCCGATCTTAAGGCATATGCCTTTGCTTGCCGGCACGTGTGTATGCTCGCCGGTTTGGTTCTCGGTATCCAAAGAGGATTTCGTTGCGGCTGGTCCATTTTCCGCTGTAGACAGGCGCTTCTCCCCGCTAGCCTGGGCAGGCGCTGGCATCAGTTGCCAATCCCTAACCCTTTTTTTGACAGTGGCATAGAACATTTCGGCATCCCCGGCGACTATCCGGCCGGCATCCTCAAGGCTGATCACAATGGTTTCCTCGAACCCATCATTATCATGGTCCACAGCCTGACTCTCAGGGCTGTTGTCCAGGATTATTAGACGTCCGCGGGCGTCGATGCTGACAGCGTTCGGGTCATTAAGAATTGCCGCTGCGATGCTTTCGTGAAATGTAGCCCATTCGCCGAATCGCCCACCTAGATCTCTATGCTGACTGTAGACACGCATGCCAAAACAGATGATTGTCAGCAGGAGATGTTGATATGCAATGCGCCAAAGTGAAAGCGGATCCTTCTCGGAAGAGAGGCGTCCAAGCAACTTGGCGAGTGTTTGCGCCTGCGATAACGCTTCTCCCGCTTCGCGAGTAGGTAATATCGATCCAAGTCGCGCTTTTACCTCGATGGGGGTCAAACGGATAATGGCATGGTCCCCGGCTAATCTAATTGCGACTACCAGGAGATCGGGCCGGGACATAGTTAGATCTGCCTCCGACGGAGTTAAGGCTCGGGTTATATCCTCAAGGTATCCGCGGAAAGGATCAACCGGAACGATAAGTGCAATTTCCTTAGCGTCACCGTTCCCGCTCAGTACAGGTAACAGACTCTCCTGACCGTTGGTGATACGGAATCGATCTTGCAGTAGGCGAGATGCAACAAATAGGCCTAGATCACCTGTTGAACCCGCGTCATCTCCGGAGAGGCCACGGATAGTTGGAATGCCGCGGCGCGCAATCTCAAGCAAGATATTTCGTATCTCTGAATCACTTAGCCCCTCGCAACCCGGCAATTTCGCTAATACTTTCCGAATTCGTTCGCAATCCGACAATTTTACCTTAGAAAGCACATAGTAGCCATTTGTATCGCCAGCCCGCTGAGAATAAGAAGGCAGATCGTAATCCCAGAGATACGAATCCTCAAACCATCCCCCCAAGAAACACGCGGGGTCTACGGTTGAGGAAGAGATCGCAACGAGATTGGTCCTACGGCCCTCCAGCATCTCGGAGATGGCGTAGATGTTCGGGGCAAACCGCAAACCTAGGTTCCTATCGGCGCTGCTTTCAAGGAGCAATACGCAATCCACGACTTTGTCTGCAAGATTATCGCCACTCGCTATACGTGAGCGTGCTTGGCGAGATTCACACAGGAAAAAATTGGCAAGTTGCTTGCGAATACGTGCCCTTAGCAGTGCGCCGGGGCCGATTGGGGAGCGAAGGCCGGCGTCGGAAATCTCAGTTTCTGATGAGTCCAACTGCGCAATGATTCCGAGATCTAGCCCGATAGAATCCGGAACCTTTGAAAACCAGCGCACATTGTGCCGAGTGTCCTCGGACAGGTTGCCAATCGTCGCGTCATCCGGCTGTGAGACTTTATCACGTGAGTCATACACATCCAGGCGCCTTGGGCCGGGCGATTGGAGTTTACCTGATCGCTCTGGCTCGACGTACTGAGCTTCCGACCAAGTTATGACACCCTCATTGCAGGAATCCGTGGCACCTCCGGCACTGTCTATAACAACGCTAATTAACGGCTTCGCACATAGCACATTTGATACGTCGTCCAATGCACGCCGAACTTGATGTGCGCTGAATCCGGTGGAGATGCCGCCAACCGATATCCCAAGAGTCGCGCCAAATGGGCGCTGCAGGGCGCGTCTGCCCAAATCACGTAGTCGATCGCCATTCCACAGTACAGACCAATAATCAGAATTGTTTTCAACTGCCACAAAGGGGATGTACTGAATGCCTTCGGGTGAGACTACGGGCAGTTGCAGCACGTCGGGTACAAAGCGGGGATCTATTACGCCTGCGGCTGGACAAGGGCATTCTCCAATCGCTGCATCGTAAAGCACTCGTTGGGCAAGGCTGTGCCAAGCTAAGCGTAGTGGGTGAAGTGGGGAAAGGAGAATCGCATCGGGAACACGGGAAAGCGTTCGTCGGTCTTGTTCCAATGACGTTATGGCAATCACATCCACCCAAGTTGCTACTTCGGGACTTGCTCGAAGCCAGCAAATGTAAGAGTCGATATATCGCTCGATCGCAGCCTGGAACGCTTGATTAGTTCGAAGCCACTCGCCTAGTGGAGCCGCCTCAACGAGGCCCAGCTGCTCATCCGCACCAGTTATCAGGGTTGCCAACTCTTTACGTGCTTCCACAAAGTCGGCGGGTGGGACAAAGCTACTCGCCGGAGGCCTGGGATCAACGAGGAACTTACCGCCAGACAAAATTCGGCCGTTTTCTTCTCTCCAATCCGGTTGCACCCAGAACTCATCGTAATCCTCGGCAAGGACGACCGGCAGGTAGGACCAGACGACCTGATTTTCGAGCAGCATCCAGGCCTGGAGGTTACTTACTCGACCACTACGGTCCGGAATTATGACTGGCTTATTTCTGCGGGGATCAATACTGCGACGGTTCAGCCTAATTAGGCGTTCAAATTCGCTCCGACACCCGTCTTCCGCTACATCTTCGCAAAGTAAGAAAACTCGGCAGGTCTCGTGCAGCAGACTGCCATTCTTATCTGGTCGCTCAAATGGAATGTCAATCTGATATGAGCTATCAACCTCAACTTCGATCTGATAGACCCCAGCCCGGACGGATCGTACCGCAAGGGTGTCCGTCTCTTCAGCGCTCGCATATTCGCTATTTGCAAAACCGGACACCGTAGCTCCGATGCGGACTCCAGGTCGCAAATAAACTAGAAGCTCAAATCGACCTGGCCCAGGCAACGAAATGCTGGTCTCCCAGTTCGCGCCACCCCTGTTCTTCCTGGAGGGTGCTCTGGGAGGGGTTACCTGCTGTGCGTATTGGCAGCCGACGAAAATCCCTGGAGACCAGCTGGCAAGGGAGATAACCTTCGCACTTGCTGGACGACACCCCTCGGCGGAGACCTTGTAGCGGATAGGCGACCTATGTTCCGGCGGATCAGAATCTATGCAGACTTCCTCGCCATCAATGCGAAATCGCCGCGGGAATCCATCCTTGTTTTTCTGGGCGGATCGTTCCAAGACGACGTCCAACGGCTGGCCGTCGTTACCATTGACGCGCACCAGGAGCTCGACTGCTCCTTCCACCACGGCGGGACTCCCCTTCATATACTGGAGCTCCGGTACTCCACCTAGGCATTCTATTTCGATGTCGCCAAGTGACTCCGGTTCGTCAGCAAGGAGTTCGGACCAAACATCAACAGTTAGCCCCCTCCACCAATCAGGAGGGTTTGGAAGTGTTGCCTCGAGTGACGGGGCATAATACGCCTGCGGTGCCCGCTCGAGCGCCGTGACAACATCGCATCTCGCTCTCACATGTGTTATAAATTCATCAATCCAAACTTGTTGTTCGGTTGTGGCTCTCGCACGTGCCTCTTCGAGGCCGCTAGAAAAGCCTGTCGACAGAGCCTCTGCTATTCCTTTCAGAATCCCGACCTGATCCCTTGCTGACAACTTGTTCTCAGCAATTGGAGGGACGCCACAAGCAAGGCTTATTTGCCATTCTACATCTCTGTCTTCGCTAGATACCTCAAATACTCGCGACAAGAGATACCATGCCCCCTTTCGCGTTGCTTTTTCCTGGTCGACATCGTCGATTGCTCTGAGGGAGTGAAGCAGCAATTCCCTAGCTTCGCCCGGAAATCTAGTCGCAGTAGCATCGATTGCTGCATCGATTAATCGTTGTACAAACGGATCGGCCAACCAATCATCAAAGCTTGTATTTGCCCCGTGGTTCGCCGCCGCTACTCCGAATTGTTCCGTCGTCGACGAAACCGATCTAATCGCATAGAGGTCTGGCGGTCGAAGCGCCAGGAAACTTGGGAAACGCGGTGAATTACGTAAATTAAGCAAATGGGATTCGTCGCAGCGGCCACAGGCACCAAGCGCTGGGTTAGATTCGCCGCTACCAAGCTGGGGGACTTGAAGTAGCACGGGCAATCCTTCAATCCCTGATCTGCCTTGGCCAACAAGTTGCTCGAATACTTCCGAAAGGATATCTAACGGCGGCCCGTTAAAGAACCAGCGTATCTCACCAGCCATATTTCCTGACACACGATTGCCGGCGATATGTTCCCGAATATGCGCTGCAATCCATTGAGCGAGCTTCCGCAAAGCCGCCTCCTCAAGCTGCCTTGCTCCTGGTAAATGGTGGAACCAGCAGCATCCCGCTTTCCGCGTCTGGACTGTCGAGAACAAGCCCCAGCATCCGAAGCTGCTGGCCCAGTTCGTTCTGGGCAATGTCTCTATGGTTGAGCGAAATGCCGTAGGCTGCAAGGTGTTGCGCAAGCCGACGCACTGACCTCGGTCCCGAAACGCCTGCTAATGAGCAATGCACAGTTGCCAGAATCGAGACAGGTCCAGGTGCACAGATCCATGGACTTGACTTGGAGGGGCCGCGTTTCCTGAGTACGTAGCCCTGGTCATAGCCTCGTAGGCGGGGATCGGCTGCCAGACGCTGATAAAGGACGTGTCCCGCGAATTCAAGCAAATTCGAACCAATGCCCTTCCGGCAAAGGAGTGTACGAAATTCTCGCTCGACAAGTTCATGGAAATCTCGAGTGACTCCCGTCATCTCTTCGCGTCGGTCCGTTATTGACCGGCATAATGAAGCAATTTCCGCGGCCGATCCCAGACTAGGGTCTCCGCCTAACTCGGCCAACTTCCAAAGAATTGAATTAATTCCAAGCCGTGCCCGCAAATATTTAGATATCCGATCCTTAAGCTCCGACACCGCTCCGGTTCCAAATCGTAAGTAGATGAAATTGCGCGGATAGATACGGAACCGCAGATCGCCCCCGACCTCTTCGCCTCTTAGCGTTGCTTGCAGGAGCTCCCATATTCGCGTCTGCACCTCAAATAACCAGACGACGTGTGCCACGGCGGCCATGCGAACTAACGCTTCCAACAAGCTGATCCATTGACGCCTTGTCATGAGAGTCTTGGCGTCGATGATCGCGGAGAGATCAGCCACGAACTGTTTGGCAGGACACGCGAAGCCATCGAGCTCCCCTTCAGGTAACCGTCGCAGCTCGTCTCGTAGTTCCACAAGAGGGCCCCACGTTTCTCCCGTCCACGCGGCAAGCTCGTCTCTTAGGAAATGTGCAAAAACATCATCTTTTTCATCCACATTAAGGGCAGCGAAAAGCTTCGACCAAAGTTGAGCCGCTAAGTTTAGGTTGCTGGAGCCAAGGAGCACCATTTGCTGAGTGAGAAAGCCCGCTGGCCAAGAGTTTCCGGTTAGACGGGCCGATCCAGAGAAAAAAGCTGTTTCACCTACAAGGGGCATTACTTGAAAGTAGCGCTTGGAAGACTGGTTCGGCCGCTTTGGGCTTTCTAGCACAGTGCGCAGGAGGGTATGCGACGCGTCACCATCGAGCGCCGCTCCTTCCGGCCTTTCTCGGCGATCCCGCATTCGCGCAATTCGTTGGTCAAGCTCTCGTCCCCGCGCGGGAACCTGTCTTTCTGCGATGCCGGAGGCCCCGATGGTTCGATAGAGTCCCGCTATGAGCACCTCTGAGTTGGCATATTCAGGCGCTGGGAAAAGCGAAAATGGTGAATCCCTGTATTTCGGATGTGGATTAGACCACGGGGATGCGAGAAAATCAGTATAGGTCATACCTATCTTCCCCGTCGCCTAGACACAAACTTTCCATGTTCTTTAGTGATCTCAAGATTACCACCAAGTATAATTCGAGGACGTTCTTGCACGATCCGCTCTCTTACGATCGCACCAGCCATTCGTGCACGTGTCGTATCTAGCAAGGCCAGAACGCTTCGTGACAGTGACGCTGGCGACAGGCCCATCGAAAGATCCTTAACAGCCTTAAACAGCTCGAAGGTTAGTGCAATCGGCTGAAAGGCTTCGTTGAGGCCGACATCAAGGAATCTTAATGCAGGAGGTGGCCGCCCCCTGTGGTCTATATCGCGCGGCAAGACATTCCGCCGTGACACGACGAGCATAGCACGCGCGCGCTCGGGCGGTAGTGGCTGGCCGAATGTAGTAGTAAGCGAGACCTCAAACCGGTCACCTTGGTTCAAGAGCTCCTCGACCTGACGCGCTACCTCACCAAGCTCGTGCCCACTACCATTTGCGTCTGCGACGACTTTTTGGAATGCGCTGAACGTTTCCATGTCGGGGACGATGGCTTGCCGCGCACCGACGCTCCGCCTGAAAACGCGACCAGCGAAGTCTCGAATATAACGTTGTAGGCGAATCGCCGACGTCGGTCGCCTCCGTCGGATGCTAGATGAAGCTAATTTCGCATCGAGTTCAGCCAGCTTGTGAAGCAAGTTTCGCTCGATTCTCGAAAGCGCACGATGCGAAATCGCCAAATCAAGTCCGTCCTGGACCGAACGACTAAACCGCTCATCGAACTCACGCAGTTTAATACCATCAGAAGCACCCCAAAGAACGACCCTCGCATCAGGCGACGCCAAAGCAGGGTCAAGCAAGTCGACAAAGCTGGCCAGTAAGCCTTCTATTGCCGCTGGCAGGTATCCCAGTTTCCGGGACTGGACGAAGTACAACAATCCGGTAGCTGTGTGATCGTCGGCCAGTTTTAAGTCCTTGATGTCCTGGCGAAGCGTCGACGCCGATCTGCTGTCCCATTTATGAAAAAGAGCGTGCTGGTACTGAGCTGCAGTTAAATAGAATATTGCGGGCAATAGATCTCGACTTGGCGTTGCACCTTTCTCAGTTTTTTCGTTTGCCTCGACAAGCTCGGCAGCCCATAGGCACGGATCGGCAATCAGCCCTTGCTTTCCCGCACCACTGCCAGCGAGCAAGAACGACACGAGGGAGAACAAATCGCGGAATGCCCATCGCTTACCGGACCCAAGTTCAAACCAGCGCAGCATCTGGAGCAGCGCTTCAAATTCGCGCCGTCCTGCCAGGATGCTTCGGCTTGTGCAGAAGGGACAAAGTGTTCCGGCCGCGCAACTGCCCAACTCTGGCCAATGAGCGGCATCAATAGCCCATCCTAATATTAAGGCTGCAGGTGACTTGATAGCGCCCTCAGGGCTCTCAATTAACGTTTCGGCATCCATCGGCCAGACGGCTACATCCTCATAACCGCTCAAAGGCCAACACGACGGTGTATCGGGTCCTAGGCTGACGGCCTGCGTAACAGTTTCCAATAGGTCCCTCGCCTCCAAATTGCCTGTCTCAATCGCATGGATGAGCGCATCGTCGAGCACTCCCCGGTTTACGCAGCAAAGGTAGACTGTTCTGCTTCCGGCTCGGCGAGCTGATATTAGCTCCGAAACTAGTAGGTGCCCGGCAGGCACGCCATTTGTCTCTACCGTGGCATCCTGAACAACTTCGATCGTAAGTTCGGTTGGCGCACCAATGGACTTAGTGTCCACCTTTATGCGACGGGGGACCTTGCCATCCGTTGGCTTGAAGGCCATAGCTAAGTGTTCGACAAGACGTCCTCCGCATCCAAGCGAGTCGTCAAGCTCTCGGATTGTTGCCTCGATGGCCTCGGTTTTTCCGTTGCCCGGCCCGCCGACCAAAAGCACGATGCGGGGGCGTCGCTCTTCGAGAGTCCCGAAGGCGCGGGCCCAGTTCCTTAGCCTCCTGATTAGGGGCGTCTCGATTACGTCGCCCACAGGCCGGCCACTTCTATCGTCAAACAGGCGACGAACACCTCCGCTTCGATTTCCACCCCAATCTAGCAAGGCCTTTGGATAGATTGCGGGTGTCACCGAACCAGAAGCGCCCACACCCCCTTTGGTCGTCATGTTCAACCTGCCAATTCTAGGCCCTGTGCAGCTCCCCGCTTTTCAAGGGACAATGGCATTAGGTATGACATCAGGCATTCACCAAACATCTCGGCGAGCAATGGTGGCACAGCATTTGCGACTTGTGTAAAACGCGGAATTTCTTGAGCGCGACGGTGACCACCGGTCGTATACTTGCCCTTGAAGACGAACCAATCGGGGAACGTCTGTAGGCGCGCGTTCTCGCGGACAGTCAGCGTCCGCGGTTCGCTATAGTGCAACAGATCATCCGGCATGCTGGTGATTGTAGGGGCCGGTTTCGAAGGATCTAGAACGCGTATTGCTTTCTTTTTCAGTCCATAACGATCACGCATGGCGCTATTAAGCTGTACGTTGAGGCGGCCTGTTGCCTTGCATTCGGCAATGATCTGTTCGAATCGCTTCACAATGTGAGGACGGTGTTTTGCAAGCCGAGTATCTGAGATCGGCCCTTGATGCCCATCGCGCATGGCAATTTGGTAGCGCGTTCGCGGCGCTATCGTCAAAAGAGCCTCATACCCCTTCGAGTCGGCACAAGGCCCTTTGCCGGCGCGTGCCAATTCAAGATCCGAGATCGCCTGCTTGCAAGTTACGTGCGGAGTGAGCCCGCGCTCACGTAGAAAGCTATCCCTGATAGAGACCAGCCGCTCAAAAGGAGTCATAAGTGGGCCCCTATCGCCGAATTCGCTCTTCAACATACCTATAATGAAAAAGCGGGGACGTTCCTGTGGGACGCCAAAAGACGAGCATCGTATTGTTTCAGCATAGACAAGGTAACGCTTCATCAAACGCCCAACTAATTCTTCCGCGAAATTGCGACGTAAGCTTCCGTCACTACTGACAAAATCGTACGTAATGCCCCGAACATTCTCAATGAGCACCATCCGTGGACGCAGTAGGTCTACAAGCTCCAGATATCGTTCGACCAGCTGGTTTCGAGGATCGGACTGTCGCCGCCGACCAGCACTTGAGAAGCCTTGGCACGGTGGACCGCCTGCCAGCAAGTCCACCTTGCCGCGTAGGTTGTTCAACTGTTTTCTGTGAGCTTCTTCAAATTCCTCAATCGTCCATGGCCGCTTCTCAAGCCAGTCTGGCCAATCGAATCGGTAGCGCGTACCATCGTCGATTAGGTTCGCTTTAAGCGTCGCGAACGCGAACCGATCCTTTTCAATAGCGAACAATCCCCTCCATCCCGCCCGCAGCAAGCCAAGGCTAAGGCCTCCGCATCCTGCGAATACATCCACGAATACGGGAATTCTCCAATCGTTCTGCACGCTTGGCCTCTGATTGCTCTACGCGCAGAGGAGGGCAGGCCATCCAGTTCGGCCAGAACTGAACGCGCATGACCAGAGCGGCATACCTACTTGTGATGCAACACAAACTAGACGGAACAGCCCTCCCCCGGGCGACCGCTTCATCAGGTAAATCATTCCACAATAAACTGCCAGTGCCCTGATCGCCTTTGGTGAGGACAAGATCGGTGGCGGCTTGTGGACCTCGACATGAGAGCGCGCCTGTCTCGCATTCGGATGTCAAATCCCCAACGAATCAACAAGTATCCCGCCCTTGATATCCGCCGCCGGCCGAACATCCCATAGGATCGTCAAGAACGGCTGGATATGTGTAGTGCGATGGGCCGCAATCTTTGGATCAGTTGCAGCGGGGGTTGGTTGCGCTTGCGTGCCTTGTCAGTAGGCGGAGATCGCATTACCTGGGCTGGCCATCGGGTTCGGTCGTTTATTTCGAAGTGTATCGTGCGCGGCCAAGTCTCGAACTTGCACAAGATCCCGTGACCATGCACCGCCTGCAAGCTCCTTGATTGTCGTCGAGGCGCAGCTGTGCGGCCAAGCACTTAGACCGGATAAGGAAGTACTGTCGACGCGTATGCTAGTTAACGTATTGATATTGTGGGCCTTGAGCTAAAGACGAGTCGTGGGCAAGCTCCGGGTAGGTATACGCCTTTGGTCCCACCCCTACGCGCCTGATGCCAGATTGGCCAACGCGTTAAGTGATTGTTCCATACGCGACCACATGGGCCTAAAGAACAATTTCATCAGTGGGTTGCGGTCCTTAACCAGGGCATGGAGTTAGGCATCGGGCCCCATGGACCGACCCGGCAGAAAGCCGAACAAACTCGTGGCAAAGCTTCTTGAGGCTGCAATTTAAGACCGTCACGCCAAGAATGATACACGAAATGGTATAACGCGCCGAAACAACAAACTAAGACTTTGATTTTTCTGACTATCTGGCGGAGAGGGGGGGATTCGAACCCCCGATACGGTTGCCCGTATGCCGCATTTCGAGTGCGGTGCTTTCAACCACTCAGCCACCTCTCCGGGCAGCGCTAGGCAGTTATGGACGGCCGCCTGGAACGTCTTCAAGAACGTCGCTTCATTAGCCGCGTCTTGGCCACTGCAACTCTAGAGCCACGGTGGTCGCGCCCGCCGGCGCTTCCCGAAGGTACGCGCGCCGGTCGCGTTGCTATAGCGGCCCTGGTCCAACCGTTCAAGCGGATCGCGCCTCAAAATATAAGCGCCCAGTCGCTTCGGGGTTACGGGGCGGCTCAGCCCAGGAAGGAGACAGCCGAAATGGCCGAGGCCAGCTCGTCCGCCTGCCGGTTGGATCTGAAGATTGGTGCGCGGCTGCTCCGAGCCTGAGGTGGCCTTGTAACCTACACCGAACCTGAAGCGACCTGTAGCCAAACCTGGCCGAAGCCAAGCTCCCAACCAGCCGGCCCATCAGAAATCCGAGGCGATCCCATCCTTCTCCCAGTCGCCGTAACGGACGGGGTCTGGGCCATCGCGGCCGCCGATCTCTTTCGGCCGCTCCTCGACCTTGGTCTGGCGGCGGCGCTCCTCGGCCTCCTTGAGGGCGCGCTCCGCGGCAGGCGTAAGCCGGCGTTGCGGCTTCGGTTCTTCCGATTGAGACATTGGGTGCTCCTTTGGGCCCCCCGAGGCGGATCTTGAACGAGAGAGCCCCTATATACCATTTACTGACGCTGCCGTGAGCACCGGCAGCTGATCGGGCCGGGGTGTCAGCCATTCTCGCTTTAGGGGAGATGTTGATGACGAGCAATTACATCAAGACCGGTGTTCTGCTGGGGGTCTTGACGGCGATCCTGGTATCTCTGGGAGCGCTGGTCGGCGGCGAGACCGGGCTTGTCATCGCGTTCATCATGGCGCTCGGCATGAACGCGTTCAGCCTCTGGAACTCGGACAAGCTGGTGCTCAGGATGCACGGGGCCGAAGAGGTCGACGAGCGCACGGCGCCGGAGTTCTACGGTCTTGTCCGCGATCTGGCACAGCGCGCCGGCTTGCCGATGCCCAGGGTCTACATCATGCACAGCGACCAGCCGAACGCCTTTGCGACAGGGCGTAGCCCCTCTCACGCGGCTGTGTGCGCCTCGACCGGCCTGCTGAACATGCTCGATCGCGAGGAGGTCGCGGGCGTCATGGCGCACGAGCTAGCGCACATTAGAAACCGCGACACGCTCATCATGACCGTGGCCGCGACGGTCGCGGGTGCCATCTCGCTCTTCGCCAACATGATGCAGTTCGGCATGCTCTTCGGCGGCGACCGGCGCGAAGGCGAAGGAGCCAGCCCGCTCGGTATCATTGGGGCGCTGGCGGCGATCATTCTCGCTCCGCTGGCGGCTATGCTGGTGCAGATGGCGATCAGCCGCTCCCGCGAGTATGAGGCCGACCGCATAGGCGCGCACATCTGCGGGGAGCCGCTGTGGCTCGCCTCGGCGCTGGAGAAGATCGAGCACTACGCGCGCCGCATCATGAACCCGACGGCCGAGGCGGCGCCCGCGACGGCGCACATGTTCATCATCAATCCGCTCTCGGGCCAGGGCATGGACAACCTGTTCTCGACCCACCCGAATACCGAGAACAGAATCGCCGAGCTGCGTAAGCTCGCGGCTGCGATGGGCCGCTCGAGCATGGGCAGCGCCGCCAGCCCCGCTCGCGGTCCGTGGGGTTGATGCCTCATGGAGAGGCGCCGCGCCGTCGACACCGAGCCAGGGAAGCCGACGAAGTCCACAAGGCAACCAGCATCGACAAAGCAACCCGCGGGCCTGCAGGCGCGGCAGCTGGCTGTCGAGCTCATTTCAGCAGTGCTCGACAAGCGCCGCGCCTTCGACGATGCGCTGGCAGCCTCTCTGGCGCGCCCTGAGCACCAATCATTGGCGGCCAACGACCGCGGATTGGCTCGCCTCATCGCTGCGACCGTCCTGCGGCGGCATGGCCAGCTTACCCACATCGTCAACTCATTCATCGAGCGGCCGCTGCCGCCTGATCGGGGCCGGCTTACGTCGATCTTGCTGGCTGCAGCCGCGCAGCTCGTGTTCCTCGGGAGCGCACCGCACGCCGTCATCAATCTGGCCGTCGAGCAAACGCGCCGGGATCCGCGGGCGCGGCGCTTCGACCGCCTGACGAATGCCGTCTTGCGGCGTGTCGCGGAAAAGGGCGCGGAGATCGCTACCGCTCAGGACCCCATTCGGTTGAACATCCCTGATTGGCTTTGGAACCGCTGGTCGACCGCGTACGGCGAGGATGCGACGCGTCAGATCGCGGAAGCGTCTCTACGGGAAGCGCCGCTCGACATCACCGTGAAATCAGATGCTGAAGGCTGGATCCGCAAGCTGGGCGGCGTGCTCCTGCCGACCGGCTCGATCCGCCTCGTGCCGGAAGGGCGCGTCGAAAATCTGCCTGGCTTCTGGGAGGGCGCGTGGTGGGTGCAGGATGCCGCGGCAGCTTTGCCAGCGAAGCTTTTTGGGAACGTCGCAGGAAAACACGTGGCAGATCTCTGCGCCGCACCGGGCGGCAAGACTGCCCAACTGGCAGCCGCCGGCGCCCATGTCACGGCAGTTGAGGTCGACCCAAAAAGGATCGATCGGCTGAAGGACAACTTGGTCCGCCTTCAGCTCGCGACGGAAATTGTCGAGGCCGACGCGACCGAATGGCAGCCGGATACGCGTTTCGACGCCGTGTTGGTGGATGCGCCCTGCTTGTCGACGGGCACGATCCGTCGCCATCCCGACATCCTGCACCTGAAACGTGAAGGCGACCTCGAACGGCTCGTCACCCTGCAAGAGCGACTGCTGAACAGCGCCGCTCGCCTCGTGAAGCCTGGCGGGCTCCTCGTCTACTGCACCTGCTCGTTGGAGCCGGAAGAGGGGCCGCAGCAGATCGAGCGATTTCTTTCGAGGGTGGACGAATTCGGGAGGGTTCCCATTCAACCCGGTGAGGCCGGTATCGCGGCGGAGTGGATCACAGCCGATGGAGACCTGCGCACCCTCCCGTTCCACATGCCGCTCGAGCCCGAGGCCCTTTCCGGCATGGACGGCTTCTATGCAGCCCGTTTGCGGCGGCGGTCCGAAGGTGATGCAGCCGTGTAGCTGCGAGCTGTGCCATTCCTTCCACAAGTCGCCCACAAGCGATGCTCCGGCATCCTCACGTTTCTTGTGAGCAGGCTGCGTTAAGGATATCTCGTAGCGTGATCAGCTAACGTGTTCCTCCTTGGTCTGAGGATTTGCACGGCAGAGCCTAGCCGCAGGAGCCGCTCGTGCCTTCGCTCACCATCGCCGAGCAGACGCGCCTCGCCCGGTTGGCCACGGATCGGGTTCGTAGAGCTGCAGTTGCACGCCTGCTCAGCTCCCGGTTCTTGCGTTGGCGTTATGGCGCTCCGGTTGCGGACGAGTTGCTGATTGTGCCGCAGGAGCTGAGGACAGCCGACCCCAGCTTTGCCGACGAAATCGCAATCGGGCAGTTTGGCTTTGCAGGTGCGGTCGCTTACATCGGCAGCGGTTCGCCCTTCGACCTCAAGCCGCCGAGCCCCGAATGGGAGCGGGAGCTGCATGGCTTTGGCTGGCTGCGTCACCTGCGCGCCGCGGAGACGGAGGAGGCGCGCGAGCAAGCCGTAGATCTCGTGCTCGGCTGGATACGCAAGCATGGCTCGCGGGGCGGTGTGGCGTGGGAGCCGCCGGTCGTGGCCCGCAGGCTGATTTCTTGGATTTCGAGCGCTTCCCTGCTCCTGGAGGACGTCGATCACACGACTTACGACCGGATCGCCGATAGCCTTGGCGACCAGCTGATCCGGCTTTCCGCAACATGGCGCGATGCGCCGGCAGGCTATCCGCGTTTGCTCGCGCTGACAGCGCTTGTCCTTGCCGACCTCTGCGTTGCCGGACACGACCGGCACTTGGAAGAAATCCTGGACGCCTTTAGCGAGGAGCTTGAGACGCAGATTCTGCCTGACGGCGGACATATCAGCCGCAATCCGGGCATTCCCGTCGAGCTGCTGCTGGACCTCCTGCCGTTGCGGCAATGCTTCATCGTCCGCGACCGACCGGTGCCGCCTGGGCTCAGTGCCGCGATCGATCGCATGCTTCCCTTCGTCCGTTTTATGCGGTTGGGCGATGGGTCCTTGGCCCGGTTCAACGGGATGGGCGCACCCAATCTGGATCTCGTTGCCACCGTCTTGGCGTACGGGGAGCCTCCTACGCGCCTGCCCGCTCATGCGCCTGCTTCGGGCTATGCCCGGCTGGCCCGCGGTGGCACGGTGGTGATCGCAGATGTCGGCTCGCCACCCAAGCTCGAGCTGGCAGGACAGGCGCACGCCGGTTGCCTTTCGTTCGAGATGAGCTCGGGGCGGTATGCCGTTCTGGTCAACTGCGGAGCACCCGGCCCCGCCGATCAGGACTGGCGTGCGGCTTCACGGGCCACCGCCTCGCACAACACGCTGTGCCTTGGGGGCAAATCCTCGTCCAGATTGGTCCTGCACAACCTTCTGGAGACCTTGGTGGGCTCGGCTCCGATCCGCTTCCCCGATCGCGTCGGCGTGCGAATTCGCGATCTCCCTGATGGCGGCATTCAGCTGAAGGCGCACCACAACGGCTATCATCGCCAGTTCGGGCTGATCCATAGACGCCAGTTGATCCTCTCTCCGCATGGGGATCGGCTCACCGGCATCGACCAGCTGGGCCCCATCCGGGGCGCGCTCCGTTTCCCCGTCGACGTGCCCTTCGGCATTCATTTCCACCTGAACCCCGACGCGAGTTGCAGCCTCTTACGGTTTGGGGACGAGGCCGAGATCAAGCTCCCCAATGGCGAGCGCTGGGGCCTCACCGCCAAGGGGGCGCAGATATCCGTCGAGGACAGCTTCCATTGCGCCGATCTTTCCGGCCCGCGGCGTTCGCTGCAGATTGTGCTGCGCGGCGCCTGCTATGGCGAGAGCGAGGTGACTTGGGAGCTGGCGCGCCGCGGCTGAGCAAAAGCCCGCTCGACCTTTTGAGGGCCGCCGCGTTCTATGCTAGGCGGCCGTCGGCGGAGGCTTCTGCCCGCCGCACTTGAACCATTGAGTGACGACCGACATGAGCGAACCCATTATTCGCCGCGCTCTCCTTTCAGTTTCGGACAAGACGGGCCTGGAAGAGCTTGGGAAATTCCTTCATGAAAGCGCCGTAGAGCTGATCTCGACCGGAGGGACGGCCCAAGCGCTGAAGCGAGCCGGGTTGCCGGTCAAGGATGTGTCAGAGCACACCGGCTTTCCGGAGATGATGGACGGGCGGGTGAAGACGCTTCACCCGAAGATCCACGGTGGCCTGCTGGCCATCCGCGGGAAGCCCGATCACGAGCGTGCGGCTGCCGAGCACGGGATTGCGCCCATCGATCTGCTGGTGGTCAATCTATATCCCTTCGAGGCCACTGTCGCGCGGGGTGCGTCGCCGGAGGAGTGTGTCGAGAACATCGATATCGGCGGACCTGCGATGATCCGCGCGGCGGCGAAGAACTTCGCGAGCGTCGCAGTTGTGGTCGATCCGGAGGACTATCCGCGCCTCATGTCCGAGATGCAGAGTCGCGGCGGCGCGACGAGCCTCGAGCTGCGGAAAGCATTGGCGGCAAAGGCGTACGCGCGGACGGCGGCTTACGACGCGGCCATCAGCGGATGGTTCGCGCGCGAGATCGGCGACGAAACGCCGACCTGGCGGACGTTCGGTGGCCAGCTGGTCCAGCGGCTCCGCTATGGCGAAAACCCGCATCAGTGGGCTGCGTTCTACCGGACCTCCGAGCGGCGCCCTGGCGTGGCTACAGCCGTGCAGCACCAAGGCAAGGAGCTTTCCTACAACAATCTGAACGATACGGATGCTGCTTTCGAGCTGGTGGCGGAGTTCGATCCGGCCGAATGCGCTGCCGTCGCCATCATCAAGCATGCCAATCCGTGCGGCGTCGCGTGTGCTGCGACGCTCAAGGAGGCCTATCTCGCGGCCCTGCGGTGCGATCCGGTGAGCGCCTTTGGCGGCATCATCGCTCTCAACCGCACCATAGATGCCGAGGCAGCTGAAGAGATCACGCGAATTTTCACAGAGGTCGTCATCGCGCCGGATGCGACGCCCGAAGCCAAGGCGATTTTCGCAGGCAAGAAGAACCTCCGCCTGCTGACCACCGGTGGGCTCCCTGATCCGCGGGCTCCCGGCATCACCTTCCGCTCGCTGGCTGGTGGCTTCCTGGTGCAGTCGCGCGATGCAGCGAGCGTCGACGACATGGAGCTGAAGGTGGTCACGAAACGTCAGCCGACGCCGCAGGAGCTGGCCGACCTCAAGTTCGCGTTCCGCGTGGCCAAGCACGTCAAGTCGAACACGATCGTCTATGCCAAGAACGGCGCTACGGTCGGCATTGGTGCAGGTCAGATGAGCCGGGTCGACTCGGCGCGGATCGCCGCGTGGAAAGCGGAGGAAGCGGCGCGGGCGGCCGGATTGCCCGAGTCGCTCGCCAAAGGCTCGGTCGTGGCCTCCGATGCCTTTTTCCCGTTCGCTGATGGCCTCATCGCCGCGGCGGAAGCAGGAGCCACCGCCGTTATCCAGCCCGGAGGCTCCGTGCGCGATGAGGAGGTGATCAAAGCGGCCGACGAGCGCGGCCTCGCCATGGTGTTCACGGGCGTCCGTCACTTCCGGCACTGAGGCGATGAGCGGGGCAGCCAGCTCTCCCGGCGTGCAGCTCAGGCCCGCGACGCGCGCCGACTGGCCGCTCATCCGCAAGTGGCTCGCGCGGCCTGACATCCAACGCTGGTGGGGTCCGCAGGCGAGCACGGAAGCCGAGGTGCTGATGGCGATGGACAGCACGCACGCCATTTGCCGGATTATCGAGGTCGATGGCGACCCGGTTGGCTATGCGCACGCTGTCGATGCAAGTCTTTGGGGCGAGTCACTGCCGGATGATCTCGTTCCCGGCACGTGGGATCTGGACATCTTCATCGCTGCCGAGAACCATCGCGGAAAGGGCGTCGGTGAAACGGCGCTTCGACTCCTCAAAGATGAGGTTTTCGCGACGACGCTCGCCGTTGCCGTCTGCATATTCGCTTCGATCGAGAACGAGGCGGCGGTGCGCGCTTACGAGAAGGCCGGCTTTCGCTGGCGGCGCGTCTGGCACGATCCCATCTCAGGACCCGAGTGGTTCATGATCGCTGAGCGGCCCAGCCGTTGAGGTGCGCAGAAATGGCGAGCTACGCGGACGATACCCGTTGTTCGCGTACGGGCAGCAGAATGAGCAGCCCGGCGAGGAGGAAAGCAAGGATCATCGCCATGCCGGCACGCTGGCTGCCCGTGAGGGACGTCACAGCTGCGATCGTCAGCGGTGCGAGGAAGGCCGTCACTTTCCCGGAGAAGGCGAACAGGCCGAAATACTGCGTCATGCGATCCGGCGGGGACAAGCGAGCCATCAGCGTTCGGCTGGCGGCCTGATTTGGCGCGGCGGCAATGGCAATCAGACCGGCGAAGATGAGGAACACGATTTCGCCGGTGCTGGAGAACGGCTGCGAGCCCGGCATTCTTTCCGCGATCGGAATCGTGAACAGGACGTAACCGGTCGTCACCGAGAGAATCCCGACGCAGCCGATCATCAGCAGCACAAGAGCGCCGATGACGACGCGCTTGGCGCCGAACTTGTCATCGAGCGCGCCGCCCATGACGGCACCGACGATGCCGATGGTGATGAGGAGGATGCCGAAGATCCCGCGCTCGAACGCCTCCCAGCCGAACACGGCCGTGCCATAGATGCCGCCGAACACGAAAATGGCTGTGAGCCCATCCGAATAGAGCGCCCGCGCGACGAGGAAATAGAGCACGTCGCGCTGTCGCGGCAGCTCCCGCAACGTCTGCCAGAGCTGTGCCAAGGCCGATCGGTGGTCAGAGCGGAGGCCCCCAGTCGACCGGTCCGGCACGAAAAGGAAGAAGGGCAGCAGGAACACAACGGCCCAGGCCGCAGCGAACGGCCCGACCATCCGGTCGCCTTCTCGTTGCACGACGTCGAGGGACAGCAGCGGCTCGAACCCTAGCAGCGTTCGTCCCGTCGCAGGATTGGTGACCAAAAGCCCTGCCATTACGGCAAGGCTGATCAGTCCGCCCACGTAGCCAGTCGCCCATCCAATCCCCGACAACCGGCCTAGCTGATCCGATGGGACCAGCGTCGGCATCATGGCGTTGGTGAAAACGGTGGCGAACTCGGCCGCGATCGTCGCTGCGATGAACGCAACGAGGATCAGAAACAAAGCGGCATCCGAAGCCGCAGGTTTGGCCCACCAAAGCGACGCCATCCCCGCAACCAGGACCACGGCGAATAGGGCGACCCACGGCTTACGCCGCCCGTTTTCGTCGGCCATTGCGCCGAGTACCGGGCTGCCGACAGCGATGAGAATGCCGGCGATCGCCGCGGCGTAGCCCCACAGCGCCTGTCCCCGCACAGGATCGCCCACGACGGCGGAGGTGAAGTAGGGCGCGAACAGAAAAGTCAGGATAAGCGTGTAGTAGGGCTGCAAAGCCCAGTCGACCAGCGCCCAGCTGACCAAGGCGCGCTTGGGAGCGGCAGCCCGCGGTGAGGTCGAAGGTTCGGCCTCGGCGGGCCGTGATGACATCAACGTGCGGTCCCCCTTTCGGCAGCTCGCGGCATCAGACGGATGTGAGATCGCGCACCCGCGATGCAACAACCGTCAGCCGTGAGACCGTCAAGTCGCCCGTCGCCGCGATCTCGTCAAGGGCCATCTTGGCTCGCGCCAGTCGTCCGCCGTGCTCGCGCTCCCACGCCGCGAAATCGGCAGCGCCGATCGCCTCATGGAGCACCTCGCGCGACAGGGCACGGCGCGCTGTCTCGAGCGTGTAGATCGCGCCATTGACCGCAAGCCGGTCGAAGTAGTCGCGGATTTGCAAGCCGGCGGCGAGTGTCTTGAGCTCGTCGAGATGGAAGTAGTCGCTCGCGGCGAAGGCGATGCGCGCCGCATCCATGATCGGACGGTTCGTCTCGCGGGCAAGCCGCGTGATGGTCATGGCGTGAGAAAGGACGTCGAGGGCGGCTATACGTTCTGCCACCTCCGGTGTCGCTCCGGACCGTTCCATCGCCTGCCGGCTTGCGGCCACTCGTTCGAGCTGAGCCGGCGTGAGGCACTCGCCGAAGACGTGGCTCAGCTCTTCGACGCCCGCGCGGTAATTGGCGATCGTAGCTGCAAGATCACCGAGTGGAACCGTTCGCAGCAAGCCCGAAACCTGTTCGAGCAGGAAATCCTGTATGCGCAGATAGAGGTCGAGCTGAGCCTGGCCTGGCATCTTGCCGTCGAGCGCGTCCACTGCGTGCCAGAGATGAGGCAGGTGGAACACCGAGCTGACGATGAGGAACGCCGCTGCGACATCCCCTGGTCCGCGGCCGCTTTCATCAGCAAGCCGGACGGCCATCGCAGGGCCGCCGCGATTGAGCATTGCGTTGGTCAGGCCAGTGACAATGATCTCCCGGCGCAAGCGGTGGGCTTTGATCTCTTCGAAGAAATTCTCCCGCAGCGCCTCGGGGAAGTAGTTGGTCAGCAGCGGCTCGCAAACCGGGTCGTCCGGCAATGAGGTGGAGATCAAATCCTTGGACAGCGCAAGCTTGGCGAGGCTGAGCAAAACGGCCAGTTCCGGCCGCGTCATCCCAATTCCGGTGGATTGTCTCTGCGCCATTTCCTGCGGGCTTGGGAGGAACTGCAGCTTCCGATCCAAGAGCCCGCGCTCCTCGAGGTCCTCCATGAGCCGCGACAGGTACACGGCATCCCGCAGGGCTCTGCGCTCCGCCAGGCTCAGGGCAAGAGACTGCTGGTAGTTATTGACGAGGCATGCGGCTGCAACATCCTCGGTCATGGACGCCAGCAGCTCGCGCCGCGCCTGCGGATCGAGGCGGCCTGAGGCCACGGCCGGCCCAAGGGCGATCTTAATGTTCACCTCGAGGTCGGACGAGTTCACGCCCGCGGAATTGTCGATGAAATCGGTGTTGATGCGGCCGCCGTTGCGCGCGAACTCGATTCGCCCGAGCTGAGTGACAGCGAGATTCGCACCCTCGCCAATCACCTTCGCGCGCACCTCCTGCGCAGTTACGCGGATCGCATCGTTCGCGCGATCCCCGACCTGCTCGTTGGTTTCGTGGGAAGCCCGAATGAACGTGCCGATGCCGCCGAACCAAAGCAGGTCCGTCTCGCACGTGAGAATGGCCCTTATCAGCTCCGCAGGCGTCATCGTTTCGGCGTCAACGCCCAGCATGCGCCGCATCTCCGGCGACAGAGGAATGGATTTCATTGAGCGCGAGAACACGCCGCCGCCGCGGGAAATCAGAGCCTTGTTGTAGTCCTGCCAGCTCGAGCGCGGCAGCTCGAAGAGGCGCTTTCGCTCGGCGAAGCTCGCTTCGGGGTCTGGATCGGGATCGATAAAAATGTCCCGATGGTCAAAGGCGGCGATCAGCTTGATCGTCCGAGATCGCAGCATCCCGTTGCCGAACACGTCGCCCGACATGTCGCCGACGCCGACCACGCGGAATGGCTGCGCCTCGATGTCGATGTCCATCTCGCGGAAATGCCGCTTGACGCACTCCCACGCACCGCGCGCCGTGATCCCCATGCGCTTGTGGTCGTAGCCTGCCGAGCCGCCGGAGGCGAAGGCATCTCCAAGCCAGTAGTTGTGTTGAAGCGAAATTTCATTGGCGGGATCGGAGAAGGTCGCCGTGCCCTTGTCGGCGGCTACGACGAGGTACGGGTCATCGCCGTCGTGCCGGACCACGCGATCCGGCGGGACGATCTCTCCACCCACGATGTTGTCCGTGATGTCAAGCATCGAGGAGATGAAAGCCCGGTAGGCAGCAAGGCCCTCTTTCGCGATTTCACCGCGTGATCCGGACCGTGGGAGCTGCTTCGGCACGAAGCCGCCTTTGGCACCTTGCGGCACGATCACTGTGTTCTTGACCTGCTGCGCCTTCGCTAGACCCAGCACCTCGGTGCGGAAATCCTGCGCTCTGTCGGACCAGCGGATGCCGCCACGCGCGATGGGCGCGAAGCGCAGGTGCACGCCCTCCACCCGGGGGCTGTAGACCCAGATCTCCCGATACGGCTTCGGCTCGGGCAAACCCTCGATGAACTCGGGTGCGAACTTGAACGCGATCGTGGCTGGCGGCCGCCCCTTCTCGTCGCGCTGGAAGAAGTTGGTGCGCACGGTCGCCGAGATGAGGCTCAGGTAGTGGCGCAGGATCCGATCTTCGTCGAGACTGGCGACCTGTCCCAGCGCCCCTTGGATCCGTTTCCGAATACGTTGCTCGGCCTCGGCGCGCTGCTCTCTTGTCCAGCGCCGGTCCGGATCGAATCGGGTGTGGAACAGCTCGAGGAAGTCTCGCGCCACGCCGGCATGGCGGTTCAGCGTCTCACCGATGTAGCGGAAACCGAACGGCACGCCGATTTGCCTCAAGTAAGTGGCGTAGGCCCTCAGCGCTGCCACTTCGCGCCAGTCAGCGCCAGCTGTGATGACGAGACGATTGAAGTTGTCGTTCTCCGCATCGCCGCGGCAAACGGCCAAGAAGCACTCCTCGGCCCGCCTGTCATGCAAGGGCAGGTCTATCGGAATGCCGTCGGCCGGCTCCAGCACCATGTCGTGCAGCGCCACCTCGCGGGTCGCGCCGTCGATGCGTGGTGTAACGCGGTAGCTGCGCTCGTCTATGACGAAGAAGCCCATGTTTTCGAGCACGGGCACCCGCTCAGACAGCGGAATGGGCTGATCGAAGCGATAGATCGCAGCGTGCAGCCGTCGCGCTTCCCCCTCATCCGCATGAAAGTCGATCGCGAGCGGCTGCTCAGGGCTCAGGCGCTCGATCCGCGCAATGTCCTCGATGGCGCGTTTGGCGCTGAACGTTTCCGTGTATCCGGCGGGAAATGCTCCGAGATATTTCGGCGCCAGCGCGGCAAAATTCCCGCCTGCTTTGGTGAGAGCGTCCGTGAGCCGATCATCCCACGTGCGGGTGGCCTCAGTAATCTGCGCTTCCAGCTCTTGCTCCCGGATGCGCGGACGCGTCTCTTCGTGCCGCTCGATGATGTAGTGGACGCGCACGAGCGGTCCTTCGGGGAAGAAAGGCGTGAAATCTCTGACGTGGCCGCCGTAAACCTCCGCGAGGATATCGCCGATCCGTTCACGGACGGTCGTGGAGAAGCGGTCGCGCGGGATGTAAACCAGGACCGAAACGAACCGCTCGAACCGTTCGAATCGCGCGAAAACTTTGACCCGTGGTCGCAGATCGAGATTGACGATCTCGCGCGACCAATTCAACAGGAGCTGCTCGTCGATTTGGAACAGCTCGTCGCGCGGGAAGGTCGCCAGCACGTTGGCGAGCGCCTTCGCGGCATGGCTGCCCGGCGCAAACTCCGACCGGGCCATGACCGTCTCGACCTTGTGGCGCAGGAAAGGAATTTGCTGCGGCGGCTGCGTATAGGCCTGGGAGGTGAAGAGACCGACCAACCGCAGCTCGCCGGCGAGGGACCCGTCCTCCTTGTACGTCTTGAGCCCCACGTAATCCATGAAGACCCGGCGGTGGACACGGGACATGATGCTGGACTTGGAGATGACGAGCGGGTGCGGCGCGAAGAAGTGGCTGCGCATGTCGGGCGTCATCTCCAGCGGTTCGCCGCGCCCGCTGAGCACGTGCAGCTTTGGATTCCTGAGCACGCCGAGCCCGGTCTCGGGGATCGGGACCAGATCGCCCGTCTCATCATTGCCGACCAGCCGGTACTCGCGCAGGCCGAGGAATGTGAACTGGCCGTCGAGCAGCCAACGGCAGAACGCGAGTGTCTCCGACACAAGGCCAGGCGCGATGGGCGGCGGAGAGGCCTCGAGAGCCTGCGCCGCTCGCTCGAAGCGCGCCGTCATCGAATGCCAGTCGGTAACCGCGATACGGACGTCTTCCAGCACCTCCGAAAGCGACGAGATCAGATCGTCAGCCGCTTCCGAGGTCATCCTGTCCAGCAACAGGGTAATCCAGCTCTCTTGTGTGCCGTCGGCCCAATTCCGGTCTCCAGGACCAAGGATGGCCTCGAACTCGCCCCTGCTGGAGCGCTGGACCTTGAGAATTGGGTGGAGAACCAGTTCCGCCGAAAGCCCGCGCGCTTGCAGCTCGTTGACGATGCTGTCGACCAGAAACGGCATATCGTCGTTGATGATCTCAACGACGGTAACTGGTCGCCGGCCCGATGCTGCTGCGAGCTCGACCGACTGCCAGCGGATGCTGTGTCTGCCGTGGGGCTTGGTGCTGGCGAAGGCGAAGCTCGACTGAGCAAGCTCCGCGAGCGCCTCCGCCCTGTATTGCTCGAGCCCGTCGGTCTCTCCCGCGAACAGGAGGCTGCAATAGACCTTGAGATCGTCCGTTGCGTCGAGGTGTGGCTCAATCCGCTTGAGCAAAGCTCCTTCGGCTCGCGCCGCTTCCAGTGCCATTTCGACGAATAACTCCGCTGACGAGCTTTAGGTGCACGGGTAACCCAACTGCCGGTCCCCGGACCATAACACGCCGGGCATTCCCTGCCTGAATGACACAGCCGCGCGGCGGGGTTACGGTATCGGGGTTCCGGGACGAGGAGGATCAGCCATGCAGAAACGCACCGACGAACCTGTCACTGCGCTCGACCTCGGACCAGACGCGACCCCGACCCCGGAGATCGCGGCGTACTTCGCCAAGTGCAAGGAAAAGCTCGGCTTTGTCCCTAATGTGTTGCGCGCCTACGCGTTCGACAACACCAAGCTCAAGGCCTTCATCGACATGGTCGACGACTTGATGCTTGGCGACAGCGGATTGACCAAGCTGGAGCGGGAGATGATCGCCGTGGTGGTCAGCTCAGTGAACCACTGCCACTACTGCCTGACCGCCCACGGCGCTGCTGTCCGCCAGCGGGCCAACGATCCCGAGCTCGGCGAGCTGATTGCGCAGAACTATCGCGCTGCCCGGCTCGATCGGCGGCAGAAGGCGATGCTCGATTTTGCAGTCAAGCTCACGGAGCATCCGGACAAGATCGAGGAAGCGGACCGGCAGGCTTTGCGCGATGCCGGGTTCAGCGACCGGGAGATTTGGGACATCGCGGCGATCACGGGCTTCTTCAACATGTCGAACCGGATCGCGGCCGCCGCCGACATGCGGCCGAACCGGGAGTATCACTACATGGCGCGGCAACCCGTGAAGCAGCCAGCCGAGAAGAATAATCACTCCAACAAGAAGAGGGCCGCCAGAAGGAGCCCTTCCTAATGCTGCCGCATCGTGGCATCACTTCATTGGGAAGATCCGGGTTGGTCATATGGAGCCAATTGCGCCAGCGTCATCTGCAGGCCGCCGGGGGTACGATGAGAAACACAGTTGCCGTCATGAACACGAAGGGGGGTGTCGGCAAGTCCACCATCGTGCTGGCACTGGCCGAGACTCTGGCCTCGGTTCACGGAAAGAACGTGCTGGTGATCGACTCCGACGCTCAGGCGAGCGTCAGCTCCATGCTGATGACGCCCGCGAGCTTGCACCAGCTGCAGAATGCCGGGTTGACCCTGGTCGACTATCTCGTCGCCGCGGTGCTCAACAACTCTCCGGTCGAGTGGCCGCAGTTCGTGGTTCGCGGCGTCTCGGACGTGGATGACGCGCGCTCGGTCTTCCTCTTTCCGAGCGACATGCAACTTACGCTGTTCGAGCGGGAGGTCTCTCGCGAGAGCCTTCACGCCCGGCTCCGGGCAACGATACGCAGGCTGCTCAATGAGGTCCGGCCGGTATTCGAGATCGTCTTGATCGATTGCCCGCCGGGCCTGTCAGTGTTGACGGAGTCATGGCTCCGCGAGGCCGACTTCCACATCTCGCCGACGAAGCCGGACTACATCTCGTCGTGTGGACTGGAGGTCTTCCGCCGGTTCAAGGAGCTCAACCCTGAGATGGGGTTCGCCGAGAACCTTGGCGTGCTCATCAACATGAAGGACAAGTCCTCCATCGTCGATGATGAGTACCACCGCTGGCTGCAGGAGAACCCGGACAACGAGTGCTTCACCCAGGTGATTCCGCGGGTTCACGCGCTGCAGAATGCCGCCCGGTTCTCGACGATCGAGCGGTCCTATCAGGCCAAGTATCCTGGTGAGGCGGGACAGGCGGTGAGGGCCCTTGCCGAGGAGTTCCTGGCGCGCCTCGCTGCCAAGAATGCGCAACCGCGCCAGATGCCGCACAGGGCATCCGACGATACCGAGGCAGTGCCGGTGCGTAGATAAACGCCGCCAGAAACTGTGGATTGAGAGAACCGGGAGGGAATGGAGCGGGCGATGAGATTCGAACTCACGACCCTCACGTTGGCAACGTGATGCTCTACCCCTGAGCTACGCCCGCGTCCTATGGGGTAACCGCGAGAAAGCGGCGGCTAGGCCCAGACTTATGGCACAAACCAAACGCGAATGCAAGCGGTCGAAAAGCGCTTGCCACGATGTCCCAAGTGCAATCCATCCGTGTAGGCGACAGCTCCGGTACATGTGGTTGGTTGCGCCTCGTGTCTCAACGGGCTAGACGCTCCACATCAGCCCAAATGACGCTCATTTCTTCCCCGGGGACCATCCAGCATGCCTGCCACACGCGCTGACCTGTTTGCTCGTTTGGCCGAGCTTGGCATCGAGACCAGAACGGTCGAGCACGAGCCCGTGTTCACGGTGGCCGAAAGCGAAAAGCTGGAGCGCGACCTTCCCGGCGGCCACACCAAGAATCTGTTTCTCAAGGACGCCAAGGGCAAGTTGTTCCTGGTGACGGCGGAGAGCCACAGCCAGGTCAACCTCAAGGCGCTGCCGAAAATTCTGGGCTGTGCACGGCTGAGCTTTGGCAAGCCGGAGCTTCTCATGGAGGTGCTCGGCGTACCCCCAGGGGCGGTGACCGCCTTCGCGCTCATCAACGACCGCGATCGCCGGGTGACGTTCGTTCTCGACAAGCGGCTGATGGCCTACGACACCATCAACTGCCATCCGCTCGAGAACACTGCCACGACGAACATTGCGCGGGACGATCTTTTGCGGTTCATTCGCGCATGTGGGCACGAGCCGCGTATCGTTGATTTGGTTGACGCGCCCATTGTCTGACGCGCCAACCACCACAATCTTGTGGTTGTCCCCGCGAAAAGATGGGAACCGGCCGAGGAGACCCAGATGGATATCGGTGCACGTCAACCTGCTGCGACAGGCCAATCGGACATCATCAAGGACACTACGACCGCGAATTTCGCCAAGGACGTGATCGAGGCATCGCGCTCGGCTCTCGTCCTCGTGGATTTCTGGGCGGCCTGGTGCGGACCGTGCCGGCAGCTCACGCCCATTCTCGAAAAGGTGGTGCGGAGCTACAACGGCAAGGTGCGGCTGGTGAAGCTCAACGTGGATGAGCACCCGGCGATCGCCGGGCAGCTTCGGGTGCAATCGCTGCCGACGGTCTATGCATTCCGTGATGGCCGGCCGCTTGATGGCTTCTTGGGTGCCCAACCCGAGAGTGCCGTCCGGGCCTTTATCGATCGCCTGCTCGGCGAGGAGGGGGAAGCTGGCATTGCGGCGATGCTCGAAGCCGCGGAAGCCGCGCTAGAAGCGCGTGACCTGCAGCGGGCGGCTGAGATCTACGCGACGGTCCTTCAAGAGGACCGCCAGAACGTCAACGCCCTCGCCGGTTT
>Ga0207768_100286_pt1 | contig 39054 bp, 30 predicted proteins | sample CeladaPassaB1F01_FD_187478 | JGI IMG/M metagenome (GOLD analysis project Ga0207768, IMG submission 187478) | Cellulose-adapted microbial communities from the Joint BioEnergy Institute, USA - Passage B1F01 (SPAdes) (version 2) | ecosystem: Engineered > Bioreactor > Continuous culture >... | reverse complement strand
GGCGCCGCGAGAGCGGCGGGGGCGAGGGGTGTCCCACGGGCGACGCACGCGTCGCCCCTACACGGCTGCGGTCAGCTGCCGACGGTCGCCTGCTGATCGCCCACCGGTACCCGATCGACCACCGGCACCCCTGTAGGGGTCGGGCGTGCCCGACCCGTCGGGTCACGCGTGCGTGACCCGTCCGGCCGTGACGGGCCGGGAACCGAACCACGCCCGCGGGCCGTGCGGGGCGTCCGGGCGGTGTTCACGGCCGACTTCCTCACCCCCGGCCCCCTCTCCCGCGCGCTGCGGGAGAGGGGGTGCCGAGCACGAGCGACGCGGGGGTGAGGGGTGTCAACCGGGTGCGGTGTCATGGCCTGTCGCTGCCCGCGCCTCTCGGCGCGGACGGGCGACGCACGCGTCGCCCCTACGAGGAGATACGTGGACGGGGTGCCGAGCAGAGCGATGCAGGGTGAGGGGGCCGTGACGGGCCCAGCACGCCACCGGTGGCATACCCGCGCCTGTCGGCACGGAGGGGTAACGCACACGGCGCCCCTACACGGGTGCGGTCAGCTGCCGACGGTCGCCTGCTGATCGCCCACCGGCCCGGCTCGACTACCGCCATTCCCTGTAGGGGTCGGGCGTGCCCGACCCGTCGGGTCACGCGTGCGTGACCCGCCCGGCCCGTCAGGGCCGGGAACGAACCACGTACCCGCGCCTGCGGCCCCCCTCACCCCGGGTTAAAGGAATTGCCCGTTCACAGGGGGAACATCGTGACGGCATGCTCGGTAGCATGCTGCCGGCCTGCCCGCCAGCGACCGGAGGCGACGCTGGACACCGCACAGAGGTCTTCTGCTGTCATATGGGCCGTGACCGTGCAGCGCAAGATGTGGACCCTCAACTGACCGCAGCGAACCCGCTCTCGCCTCGACAAGGAATTCGGTCGACACGCTGCTCGTTCACCGGCCACACAGGCTTCCGATACGGAACCTGTGCTAGGATCAGACGAACGTGCGGTCGAACGCGAACGGAACGATCCGATGCGAACCGGTGACGACTTCGATCGAGCAGTGCTCCTCGTGATCGTCCTCCTTCTCGGTTTCCTGATCCTCGCCTGCCTGGGCATCGCTGGGCTCCTCTGGCTCACGTTTCGCCCCTCGGCGAGCTGAGCCCAGCTCGCCACTGAGTACTCCTTGAGCACCCAACGAGCACATTCCGAGAAACCAACGAGCTGGTAGTTCGACACCGTTTCCGTCATGCTGGGTTGTGTCGATCGTGTGAACGAGCCGACACGGAGAAGGGAAGGGCTTCGGCCCAAGGCGTCCACTGCACGGTCATCCCCGTTTCGGATGCTCTGCAAGCACGGCTCCACCGTCCAGCAGGGAACCACCCATCCGTGCCTGGCCCCGACGGTTCGGTCGATGCGTACCCAGAGGGAGGGTTTTCGATGAAGGTCCACCAACAGAGACCAACAACCACCATACCGACAGCAGGACTCGAGGTCACATCAGCGACACTCCCCCCAGTCAGCATGATCGTTCCCACCCGGAACGAAGCCGACAACGTCGAGCCGTTGTTGGCACTCCTCCTGCCTCAGCTTCCACCTGGCTCGGAGGTCGTGTTCGTCGACGACAGCGACGACGACACACCGCAACGAGTCAACGCGCAGGCTGCCCGCGACGGGCGCATCCGGCTCATCCACCGCCCACCGGGTACCCGCGATAGGGGACTCGGCGGTGCTGTGCTGGCCGGACTCCGTGCCGCGCAGTGCGAGTGGGTCGGCGTGATGGATGCCGACTTGCAGCACCCGCCGGAACTCGTCCCACGCCTCCTCGCTGCCGCACAGCTCTACGGCGTCGATCTCGTGATCGCCTCACGCTACCGCGATGACGGGCAGGCACGTGGACTCGACGTCCTGCGGTTCGCCATTTCTCGTGCCTCGACGACGCTCGCGCGCCTGGCGTTTCCACTCCGCCTGCGGACCGTCACCGATCCGATGAGCGGGTTCTTCCTCGTCCGCCGCGACCAGCTCCGGATCGACGCCTTGCGGCCGCGCGGCTTCAAGATTCTCCTCGAAATTCTTGTGCGTCATCCGCAGCTCCGTGTCGCCGAGGTCAGCTATGTCTTCGGGCACCGCCACGCCGGACAGAGCAAGGCGAGCCTCCGCGAGGGCTTTCGGTACCTCGGGCATCTCGCAACCTTGCGACTCGGTGAGGAGCGCGCCCGCTTCGCTGGCTTCGCAGCTGTCGGCACGACTGGCCTGGCCGTGAACACGCTAGCGCTCCTGAGCTTGGTCGAACTCGGACGGCTCCACTACCTGGTCGGTGCAGCCGGCGCCACGCTCGTCTCGAGCCTCTGGAACTACACGCTTACCGACCGGTTGGTGTTTCCCGACCGGCGCTCTGGGAGACACTGGGTAAGCCGACTGTCTCTTTTCATGGCAGCGAACATCGCGGGGCTTCTCGTGCGCGGGCCGCTTCTCGTCTTTCTCACCTCGTTCGTCGGTATCTACTACCTGCTGTCGAACATCCTCTCGCTCGGCGCGCTCGCCGTCCTGCGCTTCGGCATGGCGACCGCCTGGATCTGGCCGACACAGCGGCGCACGTATGCGTACGATCTGCATGGCATTCTCCGCGTCCAGTCCCCCGTCCGGCTACCGGAACTCGAGCGCTTCCGGGTCGAGGCGGTGGAGCAGCCCGACATCACGATCGAGGTCGGTGGTCGCCGTTCACCTGGGCCGATCGGCCGCTTCGGTTGGGTCGACGTCTCCCCGAACGCGACACAACCGCGCACTGTTCGGTACGACGACGGGCTCGGCCCCTTCGGCTTCTGGTTCGAAGCTGATCTCGCCGAGCCGATCCGCATCACGGTCTCACCAGCCTTGCGGCACTCGCCGCATGTCCTCTACACGAACGTGCTCGAGCCGATCCTGCGCTGGACATTCGTCCGGCACGGTTATGCCCTCGTCCACGCTGCCTGCGTCGCCAACGGTGATCGAGCCACCCTGGTAACGGCCCGAACCGATACCGGCAAGACAACGACGATCCTTCGTCTCCTTCAGCGGCAGCGCCGGTCGAGCGATCAGGGAGCCTTCCTCGACGATGATCTCACCCTGCTGCGTGCTGACGGGCTCGTGCTCTCCTACCCCAAGCCGCTCACCATCAGCCGACATACGGTCGCAGCGGTACCGACTGCCCAACTGACACGCTGGCAGCGACTGGCCCTCTTCGTCCAGAGCCGCATCCACTCGCGCTCCGGCCGGCGCTTCGCCATGCTCCTCGCCTCGACGCGGCTTCCGGTGGCGACGATCAATCTCTACATGCAGTGGCTCGTGCCCCCGCCTAAGTACCACATCGAGCAACTCATCCCGCAAGTGCAGCGACGCGCCAGTGCACACCTCGCCCATGTGGTCGTCATCGAACGGGGACACGATGAAGCTGCCCGCCCACTCGACCTGGACGAGGCGTTGGCGATCCTCCTGGCGAATGGGGACGATGCCTATGGCTTCCCACCGTATCCAGCTGTGCGGGACTATCTCTCACGTCCGCTCGGGAAGGATCTCAGCAGTATCGAGCGCCAGACACTCGCCAGCGCAGTGCAGGGGGCGACCTACCAGCTCTTCCGCCGTCCGCAACTGGACTGGTGGCGAGCGATCGCCTCCTGGGTCGGTTTCGAAGCACTCCAGACCGAGCACGAGACGCTCATCCCGTTTTCTGTCTCGCCGACTGAGCAACGGATTGCCCGATGAACATTCTCCGCACACTCACGATGACCAACGCCCAGCACGAGGCTGGATCGACTGCTCTGCACGCACGCGCGAAGAGTCCTCGCTCCACCCACCGAGCTCACGCTCCCCTGGCATCTCGTTCGCTGTTCGACCGTCTGGGGCCTACCATTTTGTTCGCTGTGGCACTCCTCGCCGGTACACTCCTCCGCCTCTGGCAGTTGAACCTCTACGGAGTCAACAGCGACGAAGCGGTCTACCTTGGACAAGCAGCGGCATTAGCCGACGAACCGACGCTCAGTCGCTTCTTCCCGCTCTTCCGGGCCCACCCGCTGCTCTTTCCGTTCGTCGCATCGCTCACCATCCCGTTCGTCGGCTACCAAGGCCTCGACCTCGCGGGTCGCCTGCTGGCCGTCGCGTTCGGGCTCGCCACTGTCGTTGTGACGTTCGCGACCGGACGCGTGCTCTTTGGTCGCTGGGTCGGTGCTACGGCGGCACTCTTCATCGCACTGATGCCGTATCACGTCATCGTCACACGGCAAGCACTCCTCGACGGACCGATGGCCTTTTTCGTCACGCTCAGCCTGTTCGCGCTCGTTCACTACGGTGCGACACGCCGGCCGAGCTGGCTGGTTGCCAGCGGCATCGCGCTGGGCCTCGCGGTGTTGACCAAGGAAACCGCGATCATCTTTTTGGGTGCAGTGATCGTGACGCTCGCACTGCACGCAGAACTGTCCAGCCGCTTCCGCCACCTGGTAGGAGCATTCGCCGCGTTCATCGGTATCGTTGCCCTGCACCCACTGTCCACGATGCTCGCCGGTGGAAGCGGTACGGAGCGCACGGCGCAGTATCTCATCTGGCAGCTCTTCCGCCGACCGAACCACGAATGGTGGTTCTACCTGTGGACGATTCCGCCGGTCTTCGGCCTGGCGATCGTTGCCCTGGCACTCATCGGCCTGTTCGCGGTACGACGCGTCTGGAGCTGGCGCGAGACGCTGCTCGTGACCTGGGTCGTCGTACCCTTTGCCTTCTTCCAGGTCTGGCCCACCAAGGGCTTCCCGTATCTCGTCGCCACCACCCCCGCTGTCACGATCCTCGCTGCCCGCACGCTCGGCCGCCTCTTTGCCCTCGGCTCAACGCAACCCGGGGCGATGCTCCGCAGCCGGCCTGGCTGGCGCCGCGTGGCTGGAGTCGGCGCCGTTTTGCTCGTTGCCGCGTCGCTCGCGTTCTCGACGACAACACAACTCCACGCAGCCGCGAACGGGACCTTCCTGGCTGGCTCGGGCGGCGTCCCGGGTGGTCGTGAAGCCGGAGCATGGGTCGACGCGCACACGCCACAGGGAGCGCAGTTACTCACCATCGGCCCGTCGCTGGCGAATATCCTCCAGTTCTACGGGCATCGTAAAGCGTACGGACTTTCGGTAAGTCCGAACCCGCTGCACCGTAACCCGACCTATGAACCTGTCGTCAACCCTGATCTCCGTTTGCGGAATGGAGACATCCAATACATCGTCTGGGATGCCTATTCGGCTAACCGCTCGCCGTTTTTCTCCGAGAAACTCCTCACCTATGCCCGACGGTATCACGGCCGTGTCGTCCATACCGAAAGCATCCGGACATTCGATGCGGACGGCCAGCCGATCGACTTACCGGTTATCGTGATCTACGAGGTGCGTCCATGACCCGACTCCGCATCGCGCTCGTGCTCGCAGTGCTGTGCTCGCTCGCTCTCACGACAGAGTCGGCGTCCGCCGCGCGACGTGAACCCAATACACCGATCCGCCACTTTATCGTGCTGATGCAGGAAAACCACACCTTCGATAACTACTTCGGGACCTATCCTGGTGCGGACGGTATCCCACCCGACACCTGCATGCCACTCGATCCAACGGATCCCGCCAGCGACTGCGTCGAACCCTTCCACATCGGGAATCTCCCGATCGAGGACCTCGACCACAGTGTCGTCACATTCCGCCGTCAGTACAACGGTGGTCGGATGGACGGCTTCATCTGGGCACTCCGGCTACGCAATCAGGACGGGCGCATCGCGATGGGCTACTACGACGGCCGGGATGTTCCCTACTACTGGAACCTCGCCAGCGAGTACGTCCTCTTCGATCGCTTCTTCAGTTCAGCCCACGGCGGAAGCGTCTGGAACCACATGTACTGGATCGCTGGTGTCCCTGGGGGGGAGAAGAATAGTATCCCAGCCGATGGCTTCCCGAACGACATCGTGACGATCTTCGATCGACTCGAAGAAGCCGGGGTCACCTGGAAGTTCTACATCCAGAACTACGATCCTTCGATCACTTACCGGACACGCACCGATATCGCTGGACCACGCGCCGCCCAGGTCGTCTGGTGTCCGCTGCTCGCCATACCACGCTATCTGGACGATCCGAACCTCTTCGGGCATATCGTTCCACTCGACGAGTACTTTACGGACCTCCAGAACGGGACGCTTCCCGAAGTCGCCTATATCGTCCCCTCCGGGGCGAGCGAGCACCCACCCGGCAGCATCCAGGCCGGACAGCGCTTCGTCCGCTCGCTCATCCAGGCCCTCATGCGCAGTTCCTACTGGAACCAGTCTGCCTTCATGGTGACGTACGACGACTGGGGCGGCTGGTACGACCACGTCCCACCACCTCAGGTGGACGAGTACGGCTATGGCTTTCGTGTCCCTGCATTCCTCGTCAGTCCGTACGCCAAGCGCGGCTTCATCGATTCGACGACCTACGACTTCACGTCGATCCTGAAGTTCATCGAGGAAAACTGGGATCTCGAACCGCTCGCCACCCGCGACGCGGCAGCGACCAGTATCATGAACGCCTTCGATTTTGCGAGTCCGCCGCGAGCGCCGACCTTCATCCCCTGGGACTGGCCAACACCGCCGGCTGCCCCGGAACCTCGCCGGAGCGCCGTGTACGGGATCTACAGTCTCGTCGGAGGTATCGGCATCGTCGCATTCCTCGTCCCGATCGGACGCCTCCGTTTTGTGAGCAAACGGCTCCCGAGGCGATTTCGCTCATCGCGATACGACACGAAAGGACCTCGGTGATGCTTCGACGGTTCCTGCTGCTCGCTCCGGTGCTCGTCCTGCTGACGCTGTTCTGGACAGCACCGCTGCGCGCAGACGAAGCAGCAGCACGCCCAACAGCGATCCTCATCGACGCACCGGCGAGCGTAGCGGTCGGCGAGCGGTTCACAGTGATCGCGCGCCTCACTGGGCCGAGTGGTGAACTGTACGGTGCAGTCGCCAACGAAGTCCTCCAGCTTTTCGTCGACGGCGTTCCGGTTCGCCGGGCTCGAACCAACTTTGCCGGTGCCGCTCAGTTTCTCCTGACCGATGCACTACCAGTCGGCCGTCACACCCTGACAGTCGTCTATCCTGGTTCGCTCTCCCTGGCTCCAGCAGCCGCTTCGACGTCGATCACGATCGCACCGGCCGTGCTCGAGATCCGGACGGTACCGGCACTTTCCGGAGTCCTCGTCGAAGCGGCTGGCCAGCAGTATTTCACTGGTCCGGACGGCTCCGTGACGATTCCTTTCGACGAGCCAGGAAGCTACCAGATCTCGGTGAGTCGCTCGGTCATCACCCCGAACCTCCACGCGACCTTCGCGCGGTGGAACGACGACTCGTTCGCTGCCACCCGCACGATCCTCGTCCCCAAGCACCGGATCCTCCAAGCCGGCTACGACACCGAGACAACGATTCACTACCGGTTCGTCGACCTGGACGGTCGGCCAGTCGATCCGACACGCATCGAGCGGATCGTCCTCAAGAGCAGTGTCGGCGAAGTCCGCGAGCTGTCCGTCGCTGGAAACACGGACACCTCTCAGCTGGTCCAAGCCAGCCGAGCGATCCCGACGCACGCTGGCCTCGCGGTTAGTCCCGTGCAGTGGTCGATCGAAGCAGTCATGGTGCATGGCACCAACGTGGTCAACCGGAAGCAGCAGCGCTTCTATCCGTTCGAGGAACGGGACTGGACGATCACCCTGCTGCTCTACAGTGCCGAGTTCACTGTTCGTGACACGTTACTCGGCCTACCAGTCGGTCGAGCTGTTCGCTTGACATACCCGGATGGAAGCAGCGAACTCGTTCCCCTTTCGGAGGGCCACGGCGAAGTCCATTCGCTCCCGCGCGGCGATTATCAGGTCGAGGCCGTTGGCACGTTCGGCTGGAGCCCGCGGGCACCTGTGGCGCTCTCCCGCAATCAACCAGTCGACCTTACAGTCATCAGCGGGATCGACATCCTGCTCGTCCTGACGCTCGTGACCGCGTCGGCGGTCGCCCTGGTTCTGGCAGGGCGCCCTCAGCTCCGGTACGTGCGTCACCGGCTAGCACGGGTCGATCGGTCCCGTGACGCACCCCCCGAACAGGAACATCGTGCCCGACGGATCGCGCTGCTCGTCACACTCGCCCTGACCCTGTCAGGGACGGTTTTCCTCACGCAGGGCTTGGCCAGGAGCGACCGTCCGTATCCGACTCCTCCCTCGACGGCACAAACCACGCCGACAGCGACTCCACAGCCGGTCGCGGTTACGGTCGTGGAGATCCCGTCCGAAACACCGCCGTCTCCGGAGCCGATCGTGCTCGATCCTGCTCCAGAGTTCGCTGCCTTCTGGGCAGGCAATGGCGGGCTGGCGACCTTCGGTGCACCACTCACCAACGCCGGGTGGACGATCGCAGAAGATGGAACCGCTGTGCTCGCGCAGGATTTCGCGTTCGCCCGACTCGAATACCGACCGAACGCAGCCGGAGAGCCGTTCGCGATCCAGCTCGCACGACTCGGTGCCTACGAGGCACGCGCCCTCGGGCTCGAGACCGCGCCCCCGTTCCAGCCTCGCTCGAGCACCGATCCACCAGCAGCCGACTGCACGTACTTCACCCAAACGGGCCACTGGCTGTGCGGGAATTTCCGCGCCTTCTGGCGATCCGTCGGCCTCGATCTCGGTGACCCGGGGATCTCGACCAGGGAATCGCTCGCTCTGCTCGGCTACCCGATCAGCGAGGCGTTCGTCGACGACTTCGGCCGTACCGTGCAGTACTTCGAGCGAGCGAAGCTCGTCTCTTACCCCGAGTTCCACGGCACACCCAATGAAGTGATCCGCGACCCGTTCATTCGGAGGCCATCATGAAGCTCGTCCTGCTGCGCGTCCTCTGCCTCCTCGCCATCACCGGCTGGCTCCTGACACTCCTGCCGCCGCACCCGGCGCGGGCAGCGACACCAGTACCGGTGTTCGCCTATTACTATATTTGGTTCGACCCAACCTCCTGGAATCGCGCCAAGAGCGACTACCCGGTGCTGGGCCGCTACTCGAGCGACGATCGGGCAGTCATGCAACAGCACATCCGCTGGGCAAAGGAGGTCGGGATCACCGGGTTCATCGTCAGCTGGAAGAGCACACCGACCTTGAACCGGCGGCTGGAGCAACTCGCCGATCTCGCAGCAGCCGAGGGCTTCCACCTCGCCGTCATCTACCAGGGACTCGACTTCGAACGCGACCCCCTCCCCGCCGAACGGGTCGCCAGCGATCTGGTCGGCTTCTGCCAGCGCTGGGGCGGTCGCAACGTGTTCAATGATCTCTATGGGAAACCCCTCGTCATCCTCTCCGGTACCTGGGAATTCACGACCGAGGAGATCGCGCTCATCCGCCAGCAGGTCGGATCGTGCGTGCTGCTCCTCGCTTCCGAGCGGAATGTCGACGGCTACGAGCGACTCGCCCACCTCGTCGACGGGAACGCGTATTATTGGTCATCCGTCGATCCGGATACGTACCCGGGCTACGAGGAAAAGCTGCAGGCACTCAGCACAGCGATACATGCCCGGGGCGGTTTGTGGATCGCCCCAGCTGCCCCCGGCTTCGATGCCCGGCTCATCGGTGGAACACGCGTTGTCGAACGGCACGGTGGTGAGACGCTCCGGCGCCAACTCGGTGCGGCGTTCACCTCGGTGCCCGATATCATCGGCCTGATCAGTTGGAACGAATTCAGCGAAAACACGCACATCGAACCGAGCCTACGCTACGGCGATCAGTCGCTCCGTGTCCTCGCCAATGTCTTCGGTACTCGTGCCCCGGACGTCGCGCTGCTCGGATCGGAGGCCAGTCCACCGACTGGACCATCCTACGGAATTCCCGTGCTCAGCCTGGGCGGAACGCTCGTTTTGGCATCGTTTACCTTCCTGATTTTCCGATCCCGAAAGCGGGGTCGACAGGAGCACGAGGCGAGTTCTCCGATGAAACAGGAGCAGGAAGCGCTCGGTGAACCGTGAAACGAAGGACACGCCCTTCTCCGTTCCTCTTCATGCTCCTCGGACTGGCACTGCTGCTGATCCGGTCGCCACTCGCGTTCGCGATGCATGACGATACTCTCGGCAACTCTCCGTTGCTGGTCGAAACGCACGTCCACTCCGCCTTCAGTGCCGACGCCGTCGCCGATGTCGGCGTTCTCGCGGTTACTGCCCGAGCGCTCGGGTACGATGCCGTCTTCCTCACCGATCACAACGAGGGCAGTGCATTTCAAATCAGAGGGGACACTGCGAATCGTCGTGTCCTCGACGAGGACGACGGTGGTTGGAAACTGTTCCAACGAGGCGATCTCCGCTCCTCGACCTCAGCGATGGAAAGCGAAACAGCGTACCGGGGAGTTCGTGCTTTTCACCTTGCATTGTCGGCACCATCGACCGGAGCTGTCGGACTCTGGGCACGGCGTGGCCCACTCATCGCCGCAGGACCGGTCATCCTCTCGTTCGCTGTTCTCGTCCGTCACCTCGACCCCGAAAGCGGGTTCGCTGCGACGGTGACGCTCGGTGGTGACTCCGATGTTGCGCAGGCGATCGGCTATACCACAGCAGGCGGCGAGGTCCTGCTCGACCGGCATGTAACCTTCGCCTGGACGATCGGCAGTCCCGTACTCCCCACGTCCCAACCAGCACATCGGGTGCTCGTGTTTCCGCTCCCGGAACCACGTGCGGACGAGTGGACACTCTATACAGTCGACGTGACTGAAGCGCTCGCACAGCTCCCTGCCGACGAACAACCGCACCCGTTCGCTGCCTTCCTCCACCCGAGATTCACGCTCTCTGCTCACGATGGCTCGGCCGATCTTTTCCTCGACGCCGTCACGCTCGAAGCACGGAACCCGCTCGCACCTGCTGAGGAATTCGTGGCCCGTACCCAGCTCTGCCACGCCTTCAGCAGCGATTCGTTCCGCTTGTTCTGTGCCCACGAGATGGGTCAACAGCGACACACGATTCGCTTCGACTTCGCGATCGAAGACCCTGCGGACTTCACAGACTTTCGCTTCGGGACTGACGGCATCCCCCTCGTCCACAGTGTCGGCTACCCGACCCAGCTCAACCATCCGGGCTCGACGATTCGGCTCTCCGAGATTCTGGAACACCGCGCGTACGGCGCGGACTTCATCGAAGTGCGGAAGCCCGAGTGGGCAGTACTCTGGGACGAACTCCTCCTCCGTGAGGTGTCATTGCTCGGTTCCTGGGGTACCGATAGTCACGAACTGATCGACCCCGGGAACCCGGCAACGTTCGTCTTCGCGAGAGCCAACAGCCTCGACGCGATCGTCAGTGCACTCTATGAAGGAAGGAGTTTCCTCGCCCGTAATACGTTCACCGGTGCGTTCCTGCTCAGCCCATTCGCCGCACCACAGGGCCCCTATCCAGCGCGCTACCCGATCTTCGTCTCCGACCAGATCACCGCAACGACGATCTTCCTCCGCATCACTGACGGGATCCCTTCGGGCGCTCGGCTCCGCTGGATCCGGAACGGCGCCCTTTGGCGAGAGGAGGCACTGAGCGGTCCCGGTGCCGACCTGGCCATCGACCTTCCGCTCGACGGTCCACTGACCGTGGTCCGTGCCGAACTCCTCGACAGGAGCGGAATGGTCATCGCCATGACTCAGCCGCTCGTCTTCCGTGATGTTCCTGGACTCCCATCATCCTACCGGTTCTTCAACGAAAGGATCGACACAGCGACCGGTCGTGACTACTCACGGGTGGCAACGCGTGGGATCGTTGCCGCCGAGTGGGATCCCATCGCGACAGCGCTCTTGCTGACGCTCTCGGCACCAGCAACCGCGCGAGTGCATCTCCGGCTCGAAACCGCACCGCCTGTCGCGCTCGATTTCGCAGGCGTCACGCTTCCGGCACCTGCACCGACGACACCATTCGCGCTCGAACTGTTCCAGCCAGCCGCGACGGCTGATCTCGTCCTGGCGTTCGCGTCCCGTGCGCAACCAGCTCGACGACCGCCCCCCGCCCCGCCTCAGACACTGACGGTCACTGCAATCGAGCGCTCCGCTGTGACACTCAGCTGGCACCCTCCGGCTGCACGCGACCGGCCACTCCGTTATCAGATCGAGCGCAATGGAGAACCACTCGCGCTCGTCGGAGCCGCTACCAGCTACCAGGATCGTTCCGCTCGACCCAGCAATCGCTACATCTACACGGTACGCGCGATCGACCTCGCTGGTACCCGCTCTCCAGCGAGTTCACCGGTCATGGTCTCCGTCCCACCGCCAATCCAGCTTGCCGATGATTTCGAGACGGACATGCTGGTCGACTGGAACACCGTGGGCGACGTCTCGATTCAGTCGCGCAGCGGCGAGATCAGCAACCGTGCACTTCGCTTGGGACTGCAAAGCGCCACTGCCGCTGCCCTACGCTCCTTCCCGACACCCCAAAGGAACTTCACTGTACGCTTCCGGTTCCAGCTCCTCGATCAGGGGCCAGCACCTGTGCAACTCGTCGCGCTCGCCACTGCTTCCCATGAGGGAACGCTTGCACTCGGCCTCTCCTCGTCGGGCCGGCTCGAGTTTCGGGTTGGCTCTGTCGTCACACCGAGCCAGCAGATCATCGCGTTCGGTGTCTGGTATCACTGCCAGCTCGAAATCGGCCCGAACCGGGTCTCGTCAGCCACCTGTCACGACGAAGCAGCGCTCGGTGAACCGACCGAGCTCCTCACGATCCAGCCGACGGAAACGACGTACAGCACGATCGTCATCGGCCAAACCGACGGCACACCCCGCGCAGTGGTGCTCGTCGATGATCTGGTCGTGCGCTCAGCCGAGCGCGACACCGACACACCGGTTCGCTCCCGGGCTTGGGGGGTTTCACGTGCACGCTCGTAGAACATGTGCTCTCGTGCTCTTCGTCACCACTACAGTCTTCCTCGCGGCCTGCAGCTGGGCTCGACCGGTCAAGACCGTCCCGGCATACGCGAGCGAAGCGGGTCTGCTCGCCCGCGATACCTGCTTCGGTGTCGAGCATCTGCCACCCGACTTCGAAGTCCTCACCCGGCAGATCGTCGACAACCGCTCGGCGAGCCAGCATCCTGCACCGTCGATTCCGCTGGCAGACAGCCGAGCGTGGCAGCGCCTGAGCGGTGCCTGGCTGCAATTCGCGTACGAGCCACCCAGCATGCCGGCGGAAGATGCCGACGGCTTTCTCACCCAGGAGGAACTCGAGCAGGCACTGGCTCAAGCGCACGCTGAGCGGCAACTGGCTCCGTTCAATGCTGCAAGTTGCCGGCTCGAGCTCTTCGCGAGCCAGGCGGGCGCGCACGCGGCGTTCCAGGCTCTCACTGGTGCGTCGCCAGGCCAGCGCCTGCCCCATCGCGGGCGCGGGGACGAGAGCGTACTCCTGCTCGCTCCGGCAGCGATTCCCCACTTCGCCCGACTCACCCTCTGGTTCCGCCGCGACACGGTCGTTGCCGCCGTCTCCGCCATCGCTGCCTGCGATCCAACCGATCCAGCCAGTTGCGCTGGCGTCCGCGAACGGACCGAGTCGCTCGCGGCACTCCTGCTCCGGCGGATCGACGCTCGCGTCCCTGCTCTCGCGCCTCCTCCACCGCTTGCAGCCGATCCCCGCAGCATGATCGAAGCACGCTGTCCGGAACGCGACTACACGAGTTGCGTAGCCGAAGCGCTGGCGGTTCTCGCTACAGGAGAGCCGACCACGCTCTGCGTCTCTCCATACGGCGAATGGCGGTTCGTTCCCACGCCATCAGATCGGCGGGCGGGAATGTGCCCGGACGAGTGGGACGCCGTGGCAGCGTTCCCGCTCGCTTCCGGCTGAATCACGGTCGACTTCGCTGTTCGACCACCGCCATCTCCGCTGCGGGGTGCGCCAGGCGCCGAGCTCGCCGGCGCGGTTCACGGAAGAGGGAACGCGCCATGCCATCGAGGACAATCCCGCACACCGCGATGACGAGGAGCATCGCCATCAGCTCGCCGTAGTCCAGACGGTCGCGGGCGTCGAGGATCGCGTAGCCGAGCCCCGAGTCGACGCCGAGCATCTCCGCCGGTACCAGCACGATCCAGGCGACCCCGACAGCGAGGCGAAGCCCAGCGAGGACCCGCGGTCGCACTCCTGGCCAGACGACATACCGCACCAGTTCCCAACGCGAGGCACCCAAACTCCGCCCGACCTGCGACCATCGGGGATCGAGCCGCGCCACCCCGTCGACCGTACTGAGCAAGATCGGCCAGGTCGACGCCATGACCAGGAGGAAGACGACCGAGCGCGTCCCCGCACCGAAAACGAGTAAGGCCAGGGGCATCCAGGCGAGCGGTGACACCATCCGGAGCACCTGGATCACCGGACCGAGCATCCGGCTCACCCAGCGGATGCTGCCGATCGCGACACCCAACGGGATACCGAGCGCCGCCGAGAGGAGCAGTCCGACCGCGACGCGCTGTGCACTGGCGAGGACATGCGGCCATAACGCGCCGCTCGCCACCAACTCACCGAGGGCGCGGAACGCCGGGCCGGGTGCGAACCGGCTCGCGAACGAACCGGGAGCAGCGACGACATCAGTCGCCAGCCACCAGCTCACCCCGACGATGGCGAGTCCGACGAACGGCAATGTCGCATCACGGACGATGCGCAACTGCTTCATGGCTCGATCCGTTCGCTCCGTGTCAAGGTCGCCGGAAGATCGAACACCGCCGGGCCACCTTCGGCATCGAGCGCCTGGCGGACGAACCGGTCGTCGACGAGTTCAGCATGCGCCGCGGTCGGATCGAGCGTCGCGAGGAACCCTGCGTCCCCCTCGACGCGCGTCCGCCGGAGATGCTCGATGAGCGCCTCCGTGTAGGACTGGAACGGGTACGGGCGGAAATCGATCCGTTGCGCACCCCAGTCCGGGTGGCGGATCACGCCGTCTTGAACGTACCGGTCGTGCTCGTGATCCAGGAGGACTCGCTCGATCGCCTCCAGCGGTTGCGGTAAGTAGCCGCGGTCACCCTGTTTGGCGAGGAGCTGTGCCGCTTCGCTCCGGTTCTCGCGGGCGAACCGTTGCGCCCGCACGATCGCGGTGATCACCGCCTGCGCCCACTCCGGCTCTGTCGTCACATCTTCTTCATGCATCACGACGACGCAGCAGGCATGATCGAGCCAGACATCGCCGCTGAAGCGGAGGATTTTCCCTACCCCCTGAACCTCGGCGAGCGCATTGAACGGCTCGGCGACGATGTACCCAGCGATCGATCCATTGGCCAGCGCCGGTGCCATATCGGATGGAGCCATCACGACCAGTTTCACTGTCCGCTCGTCGGCCGAAGGATCGCCGCGCAGGATCGGCTGCAGGCCGGCACGCTCGAGGAGCATCTGGATGAGGACGTTGTGAATCGAATACCAGAACGGTACAGCAAGCGTCTTACCAGCCAGATCCTCGACCCGCTCGATCTCCTCGGCGACGGTCAAGGCCGAACCGTTGACGTGATCCCAGGCGACGAGCTTGACCGGCACCTGCTGGCCGAACCGCATCCAGATGCTGATCGGCATGAGCAGATGGACGACATCCACCTGCCGTGCCTGCAGCGCTTCCGAGATCTGCGACCAGCTCCGGAACATCGTCGGCTGGTCGGCCTCCAACCCCTGCTCCTGGTAATATCCCTTGGCGTGCGCGAGGAGCAGTGGCGCAGCATCGGTGATCGGCAAGTAACCGATTCGTACCCGCCCTCTGGCAGACGCCGGAGTGGAGCGGGATGCTGTGGGGACGACAGTGGGGCCGGACGACCCCGCCGGAGCAGTCGTCGTGGGCGCGCTGGCGCTGCTCCCGCAGGCCGCGAGGAGCGGTCCCACGACCAGGCTGCTCGCGACGCTCCGCAAGAACGTTCGCCGCGTCGCACGTGTCATCGATCACCCCTCCCCCACGAAGACGAGTTCAGCCGGTACGGCTGCCTGTGGTCCTCCCGCGTATCCCGCGAGCACCTGGTGCCGGAGCACGTCCGGCGCATGTTCAGCCACCAACCACCGGCCCACGACCCTCGCCGGCTGTCCCCCAAGCAGGACGAGTTGGTCACCGAGCGAGAGCGCTTCGTCCAGATCGTGCGTCACCAGCACAGCGGTCAGCGCGAGATCACGCACCAGCTCGCGCAGCCACTGCTGGGCACCCCGCCGCGTCAGCGGATCGAGTGCGGCGAAGGGCTCGTCTAGGAGCAGGAGCCGTGGCATCGTCGCCAGAGCCCGCGCCAGGTTGACACGCTGGGCCTGGCCACCGGAGAGCGCGTCCGGCAACGCATCCGCTAGTTCGCGGAGCCCAGTTCGCTCCAGGAGCCGGTCGACAATACCCCCATCCACGCGGTCCCGGTTCGCTGCGAAGCGCAGACCGAGTCGCACGTTTTCGGCGACCGTCAGCCAGGGGAGGAGACTCGGCTCCTGGAAGACGAGGCGGACATCGCGCCGGGGATCGAGATCCTCGTGGTAGCGCACCACGCCGCGCGTCGGCGACTCGAGTCCCGCCAGGATCCGGAGCACGGTCGACTTGCCCACACCACTCGGGCCGAGCACGACCGTCACTGCACCAGCCGGCACTGCGAACGAAACCCCCTCCAGCACGGCTCGGATACGCCGACCGTGCCCGTACACCTTCGTCACATCGAGGAGTTCAACTGCTGCAGCTCCCATAGTAACTGCCCTTCCGTCGGTGACTGGATCGGCAGGAACGCGGCTTCACGCTGGCGACGTGCGGTGGGGCTCTCGGCCCGATAGGCTTGACCGCCCTTCACCTTGGCTTCGAGCGCGACGGCCGAGCAGGCGAGGCGCATCGCCGTGAGCCGGAGCTCCACCACGCGGCGTCGTCGCTCGGAGTCGCCCGGTTGCAAGGCCGTTGCGAGTACCCGACGTAGCGCGCTGGCTAGCTGTTCTGCTTCCTGCCAGGCGGACTCCACGTCATTCCGGAACACGGCGTTCACACCGCGGAGCGCAGCGCCTGCCTCGCTGAGCGCACGCGCCGCGAGTCCCCAGCAAAAGCTCGCCTGCAGGGCGAGGAACGGTGGTTGCACACGTTCCAGGAACGCCCGCACATCGCGAGCCAGCACCCACGTCTCCGGTACGACCACCGAATCGAAGCGGAGCGAACTGCTCGCCGTCGCTTGGAGTGCCAGGAGGCGCGGGTAGGGCTCGATCACGACGCCAGCAGCCTCGCCGGGCACCGCCACGACGAGCGTCCCGTGCGCGGTCTGCGCTGGCGTCACGACGAGAAACCGTCCGGTCAGGTTCGACGCCCAGGGGATGAAGCCGCTCAGCGTGAGCGAGCCATGCCCCTGCTGTGCAGTCACCGGGAGCGGTCGCCCCGTCTGCACGTGGCCGAGCGCGGTCGCCAGCGCCGTGCTGCCGTATCGCCGAGCACTGATCAGCTCCGGCACGACAGCCTCGCGGAGCGGCGAACCAGGCTCGCTGAACGCGAGATAGACCAGCGTGACCACGTGGCACCACAACGAGAACGCGCTGGCCAGGTCGAACCAGGCCACGGTCGCCAGGAGTTCACCAGCGCGCACCAGGTCGACCGGTGCCGGCACGACCGGTGCACTGGTCTCGATCACCGGGAGGAGGCCTTCGGCGGCCAAGAGCTCGATCGTCGACTGCGCCGGTAGGTCACCCGCGTCGATGCGGGGCGCTCGCTCCTCGAGAACCGGCGCCAGCCGCTCCTGGAGTGTCGGATCGACGAGCGTGACTGCGAGCGTCCCCGCCATCGTCCCCTCCTCACGAGCAAAGACGCGTCAGGCGGTCGACCGGTGCGCTCACGACTTCGCGCGCTCGCCGCACCGCCGCCTCGTCCGGCGCGGCATAGAGGCACACGCACTTGGCCATGTCCTCACGGACGTAGGTACGCAGGAAACGCACTTCCGGCACCTGCGCGTAGAGCGGCGACTTCTCGGCCTTCCGCTGCAGGTATGCCTCCATCGTCAATCCTGCCGGTAGGTCCCATTCGACGAGATAGTTCGCCGCACCACGCTGAGCCTTGACCTCGTCGAGCGATTGACCCACCAGGCGAACCTGCGCGAAGTCCTGTGGTGCGATACCAGCTTGCTCGAGTGCACTGCGCAGCGCAGTGCCGTCCTCGTGCTCGAGTACGGCATAGAGGACCGCGAGATCCTGACCGACCTGGAACTCGATCACTTCGCCACCGGCCGACCGGGTCGCTGCATCGATCGCCCCGAACACCGGCTCCAGCTGCGCTCGATCGGCCACCTCGACACGATACTCAGCGAGGAACAGCGGCATACCCTTACCCTCCCGTCTTCGACAGGCACGACTAACCAACCGTTTCCACTGTGAGAACACGAGGAAGTTCACCCCGCACGCCGGATCGGCACGGCGCATGCCTGCCCATGCACGGGCGCACCGACGTGCATCAGCTCGAGCGGATCAGGCTCGTTCAGGGGCGACAGTCACAAATACGGGGCCAGTAGGAGTACACCCCGATCATCGTCGGGCAGGGTGGAACGATAGCCCGGCATCGACGATGCTCGCACACGCACCGTACAGGTTGTTCGTGCGATTCGATCCGGCTCGCCACTGCCATCGCCACCCAATAGAACGATCGGAGCGCTGCGCAGCTCCCGCCACGCATCGCCAGAGAGTCTACTGAGCGATTCCGCAACAGTCAAGAGTTGGAATGACCGCGAAGCAGGGAGGCAGCGGTCGAACGAGAGTACGGTGACCGACGACATGTGCCGCACCCTCAGCGGACGATGACGAGCGAGCGGTCACCAACGATCGACGATCCGGCTGCGGCTGACTCTCGCAGGGGCCAGGCGTGCCTGACCCAGCCGGGCCGCCAGGACCGGAAGACCGAGCCCGTTCCCGCCCATTCCAGCGTGGACCGGCACGGCAGGCGATGGAGCTCCCCTCACCCCCTCTCCCGCGCGCTGCGGGAGAGGGGGTGCCGAGCGGAGCGAGGCAGGGGTGAGAGGTGTCCCACGGGCGACGCGTGCGTCGCCCCTACACGGGTGCGGTCGGCTGCCGACGGTCGCCTGCTGATCGCCCACCGGCTCGGTTCGCCCACCGCCATTCCCTGTAGGGGTCACGCGTGCGTGACCCTTGGGTCAAGGCGTGCATAATCCGTCCGGCCCTAAAGGGGCCGGCATTTCCTGTCGCCACGATACGGTGGGTGAGCAAACCATCGATTCCGTTGCCGCGCCTCCCGGCGCGGTCGGGCGAGGCACGCCTCGCCCCTACAGGACGGGGACGAGGTGCCGACCGTGATCGGTCACAGGCCACCGTCCCCCTCAGGCGCGTGCCTCACCCCCGTGTAGAGGTCAGGCGTGCCTGACCCTTCGGGTCACGCGTGCGTGACTCGTCCGGCTGGGCCACCGACCCGCGACGCATGCCCACACGCGACACGCGCTGGAGCCCCCTCACCCCCGACCCCCTCTCCCGCAGCGCGCGGGAGAGGGGGTGTCGAGCGCGAGCGAGGCGGGGTGAGGAGTGTCAACCGGGTGCGGTGTCATGGCCCGTCGATCCCCGCGCCTTTCGGCGCGGCCGGGCGACGCACGCGTCGCCCCTACACGGAGAACGTGGACGGAGTGCCGGGCAGAGCGATGCAGGGTGAGGGGGCCTCGACGGGCCCAGCACGCCACCGGTGGCATACCCGCGCCTGTCGGCACGGAGGGGTAACGCACACGGCGCTCCTACGCGGGTGCGGTCGGCTGCCGACGGTGGTCTGCCTCATCGCCCACCGGTACCCGATCGACCACCGCCACCCCTGTAGGGGTCGGGCGTGCCTGACCCTGCGGGTCACGCGTGCGTGACCCGCCCGGGTCAGGCGTGCGTGACCCGCCCGGGCCGATAGGCCCGGGAATCAGCACCCGCTCCCACACAATCCTTCGTAGACGGACGCGGCCGGCCATGGCCCCCTCACCCCACTCCCCTCTCCCGCACCGCGCGGGAGACGGGGTGCCGCGAGAGCGGCGGGGGTGAGGGGTGTTTGACCAGGCGCAGCACGCCTCGACCCGACGGGATATTGCGCGCGACAGACGCGTTGCCCCCTCGAGGGAAGCATGGGGACGCCGAGCGCCAGCAGGGCAGAGCGCGGGGACAGCTCTCGGGCGAACACACCGTGCCGTGTCCCTACCTGGGGTTTCACCCTGCACGCACCTGCTTCGCACCGCTATCCTGGTCGATCAGGAATGCTGGACCGTTCCGGGAGACACGTCGATGAGTGAACTCACCCCGACGATCCGAGCCTTCCTCGCACGCCAGCGGGTGGGCCATCTCGCGACCGTCGACCGGTCGGGTGATCCGCACGTCGTGCCGGTGTGCTACGCCGTCGGCGAGCGCACCCTCTACATTCCGATCGACGAGAAGCCAAAGCGCACCGATCGCCCGCTCAAGCGCATGCGGAACATTCTCGAAACCGGCCGGGCAGCCGTGGTCGTCGATCGCTACGACGAGGACTGGACTCGCCTCGGCTGGGTCCTCCTGCGCGGCACGGCCGAACTCGTCCACCCCGGCTCACACGAGCAGCACGAGGCCATCGCCCTGCTCCGGCAGCGGTACCCGCAGTACGCGACGATGGCACTCGAAACACGACCAGTTATCGCCCTGCGGATCGAGCGCGTGACCGCGTGGGGATTCTTGGATTGAAAGCCTGCTCAGCGCAGGACGTGAACGAGCGTGTAGACCCCCATGAGGATCATGAGGGCACCGGCGATCACTCCGGCCCAGCCACGACGGGCTGCTGCCGTTCGTGCGCCTTGCAACGTAATGATCGCTGCCGCAGCACTGGACACGCCGATCATGAACGGCCGAGCCTCGTCCGCCCAGGCGCTCCGCCGGAGGAGCGTGGCGACGACGAAGAGAACCGCGAGCACGAACGCGCTCACCAGCGGACCGAGCCAGACGCTCCGGGTCGTATGTACCGGTGATGCGGTCGACGACACGTCAGCACACCTCCCGAACGCGTGATGCCCCACTGGTTGTACCACGTCGCCAGCGATGCCTACGAGACGGTCTGCAGAGGCTCCGAAACCAGCAACGCACTGTCGGGCTGACCGATCTCGAGTTGCCACAAGAAGTCGGTGATCCATTCGGTCGCCGACTTGAGGTGGCGCCGGTACGAGCTGAACGGGATCCCCAGGCGCTCCGCCATCCGTTCCTGGGATTCGACCGGATGGAGATACGCCGATTCCGCCACCGCCTGCCAGCGCCGATATTGCGGCCGGAGACCCAGCTCGCAAATCGCACGTTCGAGCATCCTCCGGAGCACTTGGATCCTTTGCCCCTCGCTCGCACCTGGACCGGCCATCCGCTCGACGAATCCTGCAGTCAACAGTGGATTCCCGCGCAAGCGCTCGGGACGGCTGACATCGCGCAGCGCACGCGCGACTGCCTGGGCGAAATGGTCGCGATCGAGAGACGGCTGAGCGAACTCCTCGTCCGCGAACGGGACCGGACGCGTCAGCCAGTCGAGCATTAGCTGCCGGCTCCAATCGCGACACCGGATGTCGAGTACTTCCCCGGCATCGATCCGAGCGACCGACCGCAGGCCCAACTGTTCCCAGTACGCCGGCGCGTCTTCCTCTCCCAGGTTAGAAACGAAACAACTGCAGCTGATTTCCGAGGAGACAACGATCCGCTCGACATGAGTCGCCAGCGCGAGCGCGAGCATCCGGTCCAGGGAACCAGAGCGTGCTGGCTCGACCCATGTCGCGTGAACGAGTGCGCGTCCCCCAGGGCGAAGGCGCACTGCGCCAGCCAGCGTCTCGCGCAGTTTTCCGTTTTCTCTGGTGCTCTCCCACACGGAGTGATCGATCGGCACGGCAGCGGTCCAGGCAACCAATCGTCCGGTGGCGCTGCGAAGTGCACGCGCCTGTCCCAAACCATGCGCCAGCCAGGTACGGAAGAGTTCGCGGAACGGCTCCGGAACGAACGTGAGCGCAGCGCTCAACTCGTCACGGTGGAGCACGCTCACCTCGAGCCCGTCCGCCAGGGCGAGCACGAGTGCACGCCGATAGGCTCCTGTCTCGTCAGCCAGTGCGAGCAACCGAAGGAGGTGTGGGAAGCGGACCAGACTCGTGCCGCGTCGCAGAGCCTCGATACTGGCAGCGCGCAGCTGTTCGCGCAACTCGAGCAGCAGCTCCGCATTCCGCCAAGCGAGCGACTCGACGAGGAAGGTAGCGAACGGTTCACGGACCATGAGCCCGTACGGCGTAACGAGCGTGATCGGATGCGTGCAGAGCGAGCGGAACAGCGATCCAGCTTCCTGCCTCCCGAGTGCCGACCGAAGCGTCGTCTCGCTGGCGACTCCGACGAGTGCGATGCCGGTCAAGGCTGTCATAGTGTCTGGGTCCGCCGCATCGGTCACGGAGTGCAGAATCATTTCGGCCACGTCCAGCACCGCTGCAGCGGGCAGCGCTCCCTGTTGGGCTCGCTGCGTGAGCAAGCCGAGCGTCAATGGATGCCCGCAGGCCAACGTCACAATCTCCTGCACCAGCGACTCGGGGAGTCCGAATTTGCGGACGTAGCTCGCCGCTGCTTCGTCCGACAGCGGCCCGAGCCGGATCGTCCGTTGCAGGACACTCCACTCCGGATCCTGGAGCCACTCGACCGGTGGCGTCTCCCGCATCGCGACGACGAGCAAGAGGTCACCGCTGCCGTTGAGTTGCGCCGCCCGGAGCGCGGCGTCGAGTGGCCCGCCCGACTGATAGCCGTCGAGCAGCAACACGCGTCGACTGCTCTCTGCGAACAGATCCTCGAGCGTGCGAGCAGTCGAGCCGAACTGTTGGGCAGCCTGCCGGGCGATAGTCTCCGAGGTCGTCGTACTGGTGCAGTGGATCATCGCACAGGGCACAGCAAGCTCGTCGCAGCAACGCGCGAAGGCACGCAAGAGCGCACTCTTGCCGGATCCAGGTGGCCCGCTGAGAACGCACAGCCCTTTCAGTCCGGGAGCGAGCAGTGCACCGACGAGTTCACCGAGTTCCGCCTCGCGATCGATGAACCGTTCACGGAGAAACGTCGCGATGTGGTCGTGTATGGCTGCCATGGTCCTACCGATCCTTTCGGGGGTGGCCCTATCCGTGCCATTGCATGCCCGCCAGCACCCCCATCGCCGACGCCGCGCTGGATTGGGAAATTTTTCCTAGCCCTAGAGTACCAGAATTCCCACTCAGGCGCAAGACCAGTCTTTCGTTCTCGTCTAGCCGATTTTTCGCGATGCATTCTATGATCGAGCATCTTGCGGCTACTGGAAAACTAACCATTGCATATGTCATTTTGTTCAAATCCTGCCAGGAATCTGCTCAGCCTTTGCCCGGAATCTGATCGTGCAGCGAATTGAACCTTTGCCACGTTGTCACCGCAGAACAGGCCTGCTACCCTCCCACGCCGTCGAGCGAGGTGTACGACCACCCTCGCTCGGAAGCGGAAGGGACATTGGGGATCGAACGCTCGATGACGAACCGATCAGCCTATCGCAAGCCATGCTCGGCAGGATTCCGCGTTTCGACTCACCAGTGCCTCCAGCCTCGCCGCTCTCGCACACTCACCACCCGAAGCCCACCGACCGTCTTTTGCACATACTGAGAGAGTTTGAGCTGGACCTCTCCTCCATTCGTCCTGATCAGGCGTAGTCGTGAATGCTCATGGACTTTAGGAGTCCTGTGCCTTTCCTGGCACATGCGCCGTTCCGTAGTCAAGAGAGCATGGAGCGAGCCGGCCGACGCTCTTGCGACGACAGCCAAGGAGGTCATGACGTGCAGCACTGGAAGCCCCTGCGCGACCGAATCGGTGCCGCGAGCGCCATCGTTCTCGTCATCGCGACGCTCTCCGTCGCCTGGCTCAGCCGCAGCAGCGGTGCACCCCAGACGCTGACCCTGGCCCCCGAAGCAGACGCCTACGTCTACGAGGGCAAGTCGAACCAGAACTACGGAACAGCAACATCGCTCCGAGCCGACGGCTCGCCGATCATGCGGAGTTACCTCCGCTTCGACCTGACGACTGTCTCGAACACCATCACGCGTGCCACACTCCGCATCTACGCACAGAGTCGACACCGTACGGGCTATGAACTCCGGCCGGTCTCCGATACCAGCTGGGGCGAACGCACGATCACCTATCAGAACGCACCGGCGGTCGGCAGCACCGCCATCGCGCGTTCCGGACCCTTCGCGTCCGGTCAATGGACGAGTATCGACGTGACCTCGGCCGTCCGACCCGGCACGAAGGTGAGCTTCGCTATCGTCACCAGCGATCCGACCCAGATGAACCTGGCTAGCCGCGAAACCGGGCCGACCGCGCCCCAGCTCGTCCTCGAGTTCGCCGCGCCGTCCTCTCCCACCCCGACACCAGTACCGCCCACGCCAACTCCGAGCCCGACTCCAGCGACGAGTCCGACACTCACGCCCGGCACACCCCCAGCCGGTGACAGCCTCACCTTCCCGATCCGAGCGGTCTTCTACTACCCATGGTTCCCAGAAGCTTGGAAGCAGAGCGGCATCTTCCCGTTCACCCATTACCATCCGACACTCGGCTACTACGACACGGGTGACGCCACGGTGATCCGCCAGCACATCGCCGCGATGCAGTACGGCGGGATCCAGGCCGCCATCGCTTCCTGGTGGGGTCAAGGGCATCACACCGACGTCGACTTCGCCAAGATCCTCCAGGCCAGCGACGGTACCGGCTTCAAGTGGGCGATCTATCACGAGCAGGAAGGCCAGCGCGACCTCACACCGGACGAGATCCGCAGCGACCTCACCTACATCCGGGACCGCTACGCCAGCGACCCGGACTATCTCCGTGTCGGCGGCAAGTTCGTCGTTTTTGTCTACAACGCCGACGATTCATCCTGTGAAGTCGCCGACCGTTGGGTACCGGTCGCACGCGAACTCGGTGCCTATCTCGTCCTCAAGGTCTTCAGTGGCTATCGCACTTGCGCCAACCAGCCCGACTCCTGGCACCAGTACGGACCGGCCGTCGCGGCTGACCAGCAGCGTGGCTACTCCTACACCATCTCGCCCGGCTTCTGGCTGGCGACCGAAAGCCAGCCTCGGCTGGCTCGCGATCCCAACCGCTGGGCACAGAACGTGCGTGACATGGTTGCCAGCGGTGAACCGTGGCAGCTGATCACGACCTTCAACGAGTGGGGCGAAGGAACGGCCGTCGAGTCAGCCGACGAATGGGCGAGTCCATCCGGGTTCGGTGTCTACCTCGACATCCTGCACACGAACGGTCAGGGCTCTGCACCATCGCCGGAGCCGACTCCGACCGCGACGCCGGCTCCAGGACCCACGCCGACCCCGACAGCAACTGCACCGCCCGCCAGTACCGATCCGGTGACGGTCGTCGCAGTCGGCGACGTCGCCTGCGACCCGAGCTCGTCCAGCTGGAACAACAACAACGGCACCGCCACGGCTTGCCGGCACAAGTACACCGCCGAACTCGCCAAGCGCCTCGCACCCACCTACGTGCTCGCACTCGGTGACCTCCAGTACGAGGACGGTGCGCTCGACAAGTTCCAGCGAAGCTACGACCCGACCTGGGGCCAGCTCAAGGCGATCACCAAGCCAGTGCCCGGTAACCACGAATACCAGACCAGCGGTGCCGCTGGTTATTACGACTACTTCGGCTCGCTCGCCGGCGACCGCACGAAGGGCTACTACGCCTTCGACCTCGGCAAGAACTGGATCGCGATCGCGATCAACTCCAACTGCTCCAAGGTCGGTGGCTGTGGCGTCGGTTCACCGCAATACCAGTTCGTCCAGAGCGTCCTCGAAGCCAACCGCGGCAAGAACGTGCTCGTCTTCCTGCATCACCCGTACTGGACGACTGGGAATTACTACGGCCAGTACAAGTCCAGCCTGGGCGACCTCTATCGCCTGTTCGACCAGTACGGCGTCGATCTCTCCCTGGCTGGGCACGACCACAACTACCAGCGGTTCGCGATCCAGAACGCCGACTCGGTCTGCAACACCGGCAGTGTCCGCCACTTCGTCGTCGGTACCGGCGGCAAGAACGTCTACGATGCCGATGTCCACGCCGCCGACGAGCCGTGCGACGAAGTGCGCATCGATAACGCCTACGGCGTGCTCAAGCTCGCTCTCTATCCGGACCACTACGAGTGGGCCTTCGTCCGCGAGGACGGAACAGTGCTCGACCAGGGCAGCTCACCGGTTCGTTAGGGCGAGCTCGCAGGCTCGGGCTCGGGGCGGTCGGGCGACCGCTCCGAGCCCGCTCGCTTCTCGGTCGGCTCTGGTTTCCTGTAGACCCACACCACCTCGCGTGCCAGGACCGACGCGAAATGGGGGTTCACCTGCGGCAACTGCTCCCATTCCGCACGCGTGTAGACGATCGCCTCGGCCGGTACCGGGAGTTTCTCGAGCGGAAGGTCGACTGGCCGCTCGATCGGCGGCCGCTCGGAATGCTCGACGATCACGACGAGGTCGACATCGCTCCCGACCCCCCAGTCACCCCGCGCATAGGAGCCGAAGATGCCGACGGCGAGGAGCCCGGGGACGCGCAACTCACGCGCCCAGTTCGCGACCGCCCGGAGGATCTCTTCGCGATTCGGCCATCTGAGTACGAACGAACTCGAGGATCGCACGGGCATAGCCGATCGCCTCCTCGCTCTGCCGTGGGCCGAAGTACCGGGCCGGTGGTCCCTCGACGAAGGCATCGGGATGGCGGGACGTAATGTAATAGGCGTCCACGCGACGGGCGGCATCGCGCAACGCTTCCGGTACCACGAGCGGCAGCTCTTCGAGGAGACGCGTCACCGCATGCCCCCACACGACCTGCCCGAGATGCGGGTGGAGCGCCTTGATCGCCTTCTCGGCCGCCTGTTGTGCCGCGAAGCACGCCCACTCGTGCCGCCCCGCAGCTGCCGCGATCTCGGCGAGTTCCAAATCGTGCTCGGCTTGGGTGAACCAATCCGCTGCCCGGCGTACCACTGCTCTCGCTCGTCCCCCAGCGACCGAACCGCCTCGGAACCTGATCGTCCCGAGCATACCACCTCGCTGCCGCCGCGACGCGCTCGGCTGCCAGCGAGCGACTGTACCCCCGATCGCGTATGATTAGTAGGAGCTAAATTCGGAAGGAGGCGACGTGAACGAGCCACCGACCGAGGTACCAGCCGCTGCACCAGTGCCCCACCGTCTTCGCTTCGTGCGCGGGCGCCTCGCCAGCGTCCTCCCCTATCTCGGCCCGGCCTTCGTCGCGAGCGTCGCCTACATCGATCCTGGTAACTACGCGACCAATATCGAGAGCGGGGCACGCTTCGGCTACACGCTCCTCTGGGTCATTTTCGCCGCTAATCTCGCCGCGATGCTCATTCAGTCGCTGTCCGCCAAACTCGGCATTGCCACCGGCCGCAATCTGGCCGAGGTCTGCCGCGAGCGCTTTCCTCGCCCGGTCGTCTGGGCCATGTGGGTCGTCGCTGAACTGGTCGCCATGGCCACCGACCTCGCCGAGTTCCTCGGTGCTGCCCTCGGCTTCGCGCTCCTCTTTCACTTTCCGCTCTTCATCGGCGGCCTCCTGACCGGTGTCGCGACGTTCGCCATCCTGGCTCTGGAGCGCTACGGGCACCGGCCGATCGAAGCGGTGATCACGACCTTCGTCGGCATCATCGCTGGTTGCTACGTCGTGGAGACGATCCTCGAACGTCCCGATTGGGGTGCGATCGCCAGCCATGCCGTGATCCCGCGGTTCGCTGGGCCGGAGAGCGTGCTGCTGGCTACCGGTATCCTGGGCGCGACCGTCATGCCGCACGTGATCTACTTGCACTCGGCCCTCACCCAGCACCGGATCGTGCCGCGCACCAGCGAGGAGGCCCGCCGGATCTTCCGCTTCGAGGTCCTCGATGTCGTGATCGCCATGGGTATCGCCGGGCTCGTGAACGCCGCCATGCTGGTGATGGCAGCCTCGACCTTCCATACCCGCGGACTGGCCCATGTCGGCACGATCGAAGAGGCGCACCGGACGCTCGAACCCCTGCTCGGCCCGCTGGCGAGTGCAGCGTTCGCCGTCTCGCTCCTCGCCTCCGGACTGTCGTCCTCGACCGTCGGTACGATGGCCGGGCAGGTCGTGATGCAGGGCTTCCTCCACCGAACGATCCCGGTGTGGCTCCGCCGCGGCATCACCATGCTCCCAGCGCTCGTCGTCATCGCGCTCGGCCTCGATCCGACCCGGACACTGGTCATCAGTCAGGTCGTCCTGAGCTTCGGTATTCCCTTCGCGCTCATTCCCTTGATCCGCTTCACGGCCGACCGTAGGCTCATGGGAGCGCTCGCCAATCACCGGCTGACGACGCTGGTCGCGAGCGTGCTCGCTGCCCTCATCGTGGCGCTCAACCTCTTCCTCCTCTGGACGACGTTCGCTGGCGGTGGCGTATGACGACGAAACCGTTCGACCGGATCCTCGTCGCACTCGATGGCTCCCGTCTCGCCGAAGAGATCCTGCCGATCGCGGCCGGGATCGCGCACCGCTGTGGTGGAGAACTCGTGTTGCTCCACGTGCTCGAAGCTGCGCCGCCCGAAGCGATACACGGCGAACCACACCTCACGACTGCGGAAGCGGCTGCACGGTACCTGGAAGCGGTCGCTGCCGACCTCCGGCGAGCGGGAATCGCCTGTCGCGTGGCCGTGATCGCGGCCGACCATGCTGCGGTCGCGTCCTGCATCGCCCGGCAGGCGCGCGCCTTCGATGCCGACGTTATCGCACTCACGACCCATGGGAGCGGTGGTCTCCGTGGTTTCCTCTTCGGTCGGATCGCGCAACAGGTGCTCCAGGAAGCCGAACGTCCGACGCTCGTCGCTCGTGCCGGGCAGCGCCGTACCGCACCGCTGCGCGCCCCCGCACCGCCGCAGCGGCTTCTCGTTCCGCTCGACGGCGCACCGGCCAGCGAGCAGGTCCTTCCGCTCGCCTGGAACCTCGCCCAGTGCCTGACCGCGCACGTCACGCTCGCCCGGATCGTCCCCACGCTCGACCGTCTCAGCCTCAGCGAAAGCGCACCAGCCGTCTTCCTGCCGACGGCGACTGCCGCACTCCTCGACCTCGAGCGACGACACGCTGCGGAAGACCTGCAACGCCTGGCTGCTTCGGCACCGGCCAGCCTCGCTGTCACGACGGTCGTGCGTCAGGGAGACGTGATCGAAGAACTCGCTCGTCTGGCGCAGCAGGCCGACCTCGCGGTCATGACGACGCACGGCCGAGCGGGGCTCGCCGGCTGGCTCGCCGGAAGCGTCGCCGCTCGCCTTCTCGAGCGAGTCACCATCCCGCTTCTCCTCGTCCCGGTCAGCGGTCAGGAAGAGCCCGAAAGTTGACGAAATGCCGCTTGCTGCGTATGCGAGCGTGCACGCGCTTCGGCTCGCCGCCTCGCGGCCAAGAGCGAGCACCTCGGCACGGTTACGTTCCGGGCGTCTCTTCAGGGGCGACGAAGAGCTCGCTCACGGTGACGTCGAAACCTGGCAGCACATCTCCGCCAGTGAGCTTCTCGTCCGGCCCCAGCTCGCGCGCTGTCCCGTCCGGCCAGTACACCGTCACCGTCCGGCTCTTCGGCCACAGCACCCACACCAGTCGCGTCCCGGCCGCCAGATAGTCCCGCACCCGCTCGTGCACCTCCTCCGCCCGGTCGTGCGGTGAGACAATCTCGACGGCCAGATCCGGTGCCCCCGGCCAGAACCCTTCCGGGATCCCCTCAGCCGGCACCCGCTCCCGCCGCACCACCGACACGTCCGGAATCCGCACCGTGTCCGGATGGCGCCGCAGGATATACCCGAGACCGTCCCCGAAGACGAAACCGAGCCGCCGGCTCGTAACGAACTGGTGGAGCAACAGGACGAGCCGCACGACGATCGCCGCATGGATTCCCCCAGCCCCCGGCATCTCCACCAGCTTCCCTTCGTGCAATTCGTAGCGCACACCCGGCCGTTCCGGGAGTACTTCGAGATCCTCAGCTGTCAGGACGCGTTCTCGCTCTCCGACCGTGCTCATCTGACACCTTCCCGGTCATGCTCGCCGATACCGTACCATCGCTCCGCTCCTGAGAGGCCCATTCCCCTGCCGTACCTCACCGACCTCGCACGCTGGATCGTCCGCCGCGCCCACCGAGCGACGGTGCGCGCTCATCCGCTCCTCGATACGCCAGCGCTCCACCCCCAGCGTCCCCCGCCGATGACCGATCGGACCGCCGCAACGTGCGGCCGGACGTGTCGCGCTCCATTTCCCTGCTCGTTCCTCACGTCTCCACCACGAACAGATCGCTCACCGCGACCGTGAAACCGGGCAAGACGTCCCCACCGGTCAGTGTCTCCCCCGGCCCGAGCTCGCGCGCTGTCCCGTCCGGCCAGTACACCGTCACCGTCCGGCTCTTCGGCCACAGCACCCACACCAGTCGCGTCCCGGCCACCAGATAGTCCCGCACCCGCTCGTGCACCTCCTCCGCCCGGTCGTGCGGCGAGACGATCTCGACGGCCAGATCCGGTGCCCCCGGCCAGAACCCTTCCGGGATCCCCTCAGCCGGCACCCGCTCCCGCCGCACCACCGACACGTCCGGAATCCGTACCGTGTCCGGATGACGACGGAGCACGAACGCCGCGCCGTCGCTGAAGACCAGTCCGAGTCGATGCTGACTGACGAACGCGAAGAGAAGCCGATAGACGAGACCGACGAGCAAATTGTGCAGCGCTCCAGCCCCCGGCATCTCCACCAGCTTCCCTTCGTGCAACTCGTAGCGATGCCCCGGTCGCTCCGGGAGCGCGACCAGGTCGTCGACCGTCAGGAGACGCTCCTGCTGTCCAACGGCACGCATGACGTTCCTCGCTCCACGACGTCGATGGCAACACGACGTTCGGCGATGACCGGTTCCTGCCGCAAGTGAACGCGAGCGGCTCGTTCCGCGCAAGTCGAAGGAGCAGCGACCGGTAGTTAGCCCCCCAGGATGTTCCGAGCACCATCTCCGGGAGACGCTCGCCGAAACCGGGTATCCAGGACGCTATACTGAGTGGCTGGGCCACGAGCCCGTGCGGTGGGGCTAGACACGACCAGAAGGCGAGAGCCTTGAAGACGACATCAGCATCGCTCGCGAGAAGCGACAGGCCTCTCGTCCTCCTTCTCGTCGCTGCAATGGTGCTCACGCTCCTCGGCTGCCTGGAGAGCGCGCACTCCCACCAGCCGGGCACTGCCACGGTCGCAGCTGCGTACCGACTCGCGACGACGACGCTGGCACGTGCAGGGGAGCAGTCACCGACGCTCACACTCCCGGCGGAGCGGGCTTTTTCCGTAGCGGCACTCCTGGTCTGCCAGTTTCTGGCAGTTCTGAGCGTTGCGCTGCTGCGGGTCTTGCCGCTCCGGCTCGTTCCCCTCTCGGTCGCGCCCAGTCGAGCATCCCCCCACGTCCCCACCCCTCGCGACGATATACTTTTCGGTCGCGTGAGCCTCCACGCGCTCCTCGGCTGTTTCCGGGAGTGATCTCTCCTCTCTCGCCTCGACCGTAGCCGAGAACGCGCAAACATCTCACGGAGGATGAGAGAGGAGCGACGTGTCATGCTCGAATGTGCCACGCAGCGACGCTGCACCAGACGACGCTTCCTGGCTAGCCTGCTCGGAAGCACCCTGCTCGCGACTGCCTGCGCCCGTCAGCCGGCCACGCCGAGCGTTCTGCCCACCGCTGCACCACGACCGACGTTCACCGTGACCACGCTGACACCATCCAGTTCGGCAGCAGGAACGGTCCGCGCGTATACCCTGGAGGCACGGGAGACCGAGCTCACCCTCGGCTCCTTCCGGGTGAGGACGTTCACGTACGACGGGCAGCTCCCCGGACCGGAGCTGCGCGTGCGCGAGGGCGAGACCCTGCGGGTCACCTTCACCAACCGGCTACCCGAACCGACGACGATCCACTGGCACGGGATCCCAGTGCCCAACGCGATGGACGGTGTCCCCGACGTCACCCAGCCAGCGATCGCGCCGGGCGCGACATTCACCTACGAGTTTCCGGTGCCAGTGGCCGGCACGTACTTCTACCACACCCACGTCGGCCTGCAGCTCGACCGCGGCCTCGCCGGTGCACTGATCGTCGAACCCCGCCAGGAGTCCCTGAGCTACGACCGCGAGGTCACGCTCGTCCTCGACGACTGGCTCGACGGCATCGACGGCACCCCCGAGCAGGCACTCCGACGGCTCGCCAGTGCAGGTCACGGGGCGCACGGCTCGATGCCGATGCAACCTGGGATGGGCACTATGCCGGGCATGGGCATGCCTGGTATGGGCGCGATGCCGGGCATGCGCAGCGGGGGCGAGCCGGCCGAAAGCGAGCCCGACCTCGTCTACCCGCTCTACCTCGTCATGGGTCAGCCGCCGGACACGCCCTTCGAATTTTCTGGCAAGCGCGGCGAGGTACTGCGCTTGCGGCTCATCAATGCCGCTTCAGCGACGATCTTCCGCGTCGTGCTCGTCGGGCACCGACTCGAGGTCGTCCAAGCCGACGGGCAGCCAGTCGAACCGCTCGAGGGTGATGTCCTCCGCATCGGCATGGGCGAGCGCTACGACGTCCTCGTCCGTCTCGACAACCCGGGCGTCTGGCCGCTCGTCGCCTGGGTCGAAGGCACGAGCAAAGCCACTCGCGCCATCCTCCGCTACGAGGGGAACACGGGTACACCGCCGCCGACGAGCGCTCGACCGCAGGAACTCGGCGGTGAACTCCTCCACGCCCTGCGTTTCCGTACCGCTATTCCCGGCACAGCGGCGGCGCCGGACATCGAGCGGACACTAGTCCTCAGTGGCGGGATGGGACAGTACGTCTGGACGATCGACGGCCAGGCCTACCCGCAGGCCGAGCCGATCCAGATCCCCCTCGGTCGGCGTGTCCGCTTCCGGCTTCAGAACATGACCATGATGCCGCACCCGATGCATCTCCACGGCCACTTCTTCCGCGTCGGCGATGCGGTACAGGGCCCGCTGCGCGACACCGTTCTCGTCGAGCCGATGCAGGAGGTCACGATCGACTGGCTCGCTGACAATCCCGGTCGCTGGGCCTTCCACTGTCACCATCTGTACCATCAGGAAACCGGCATGATGCGGATCATCGAAATCGCCTAGGGCGGGAACCGGGCCGGGTGGGGCTTGACCGCACCCGGCCCTTCTTTCGGTCACACGTCGTTTCAGACCCAGCAGTTCTCCGGATCCATGCGCCCGCCGGGAACGATCGAGACCGCGCCATCGATCGGGATCGCTGCTCCGGTGAGGTATCCGGCCTCCGGGCTCGCCAGGTAGACGACCAGGCTGGCGACCTCCTCCGGTGTCCCCGCCCGCAGGGCCGGAATCGTCGGGCCGAGCTTCTCGATCCGCTCCTGCGGCCAGTGCGCCGCCAGCTTCGGCGTGACGATGAAACCTGGCAGGATGGCATTGACCGTGATGCCGTGCTGCGCGACCTCGGTCGCCAGGTGCCGGGTGAAACCGTAGAGCGCCTCCTTGGTCGTCACGTACGGTACCCCGTGCAGCACGCTCGTCCTGATCGCCGCGATGCTGGACACGAAGATGATCCGGCCGAACTTCCGCTTGCGCATATCGCGCACTGCCGCGCGGCTCAAATAGAACGGCGCGTGCACATTCACTGCCACGCTCCGCTGCCACTCCTCGGTCGGAATCTGGTCGGGCCGGTGCGCCCGCGAGTGGTACTCCGCCTTGTGGACCAGGACATCGATCTTGCCGAACCGCTCGATCACCCGCGCGACGAGCTGATCGGCTTGCTGCGAGTCCGCGACATCGGCCGGGAACGCCTCGGCAACTCCCCCCTGCGCGCGGATCTCCTCGGCAGTCGCTTCGGCGGCTGCAGCGTCGAGATCGTTCACTGCCACCTGTGCCCCAGCCTGCGCCAGCACGCGCGCGATCTGCGCCCCCAGACCACCCTGAGCACCGCCGCCGGCTCCCGTCACTAGCGCGACCAGGCCGCTCACGTCACACAGCTGCCTTCCGAGCATCGGATCGTCCTTCCCTTTCGTGCGCTGCTCAACTGCGCTCTCGACCGACTGGCTCAGTCGCCGGTGTCCTTGCCGCTCCGGCGCTTGAGTTCAGCGAAGTCACCGATCCCGCTCGACATGCCCCGATCGACCGGGATCGCCGCACCCGAGATCGCCGTCATGGCCGGATGGCTGAGATAGGCGACGATCCAACCCAGCTCCTCTTCCGGATGGATCGCCCGGTGCGGCCCTTCCCCTTGTACCCAGTCCGGCCGCAGCCGCAACACTCGCGGGTTGAGGAGCCCGGTCGGCATGAGCGCATTCACGGTAATGCCGTACTGACCGACCTCGTAGGCGAGCTGCCGGGTGAGGCCGAGCAACCCTGTCTTGGCCGTCGTATAGGTCACGCCACCGACGAAACCGGTGCGCACCGCAGCGAACGAGGAGATGTTGACGATCCGGCCGAATCCCTGCGGGATCATGTACCGGAGCGCTGCCCGGCTCATGTAGAACGGGCCGTCGAGGTCGACCGCCAGCTGGTGATGCCAGATTTCATCCGGGAGACGTTCCACCGCGGGGATCAAGCCGGAGATCGCGGCATTGTTGACCAGGATGTCGATCTTGCCGAAGTGCCGGACAACCTCATCGACCATCCGGTCAGCATCGTCCGGATTCGAAACGTCACCGACGACGGCGATCGCCTCGCCACCTCGCTGGCGGATCTGCTCGACCGTCGCCATCGCGAACTCTTCGCTGATATCGTTGACAGCGATCTTGGCACCGCGACGAGCCAGATGCCGCGCGATCCCGGCACCACCCCCACCGTCCTCGCCACGGCCAGCGCCGGTGACCAGTGCCACCATGCCCTCCAGCCACCGCTCTTCTGCCATCGCGTTCCTCGCTTCCTCTCCATAGAACGGATCTCGCTGGACCAGCTCGCTACGCACTGGCTCGTCCTCGTGACGAGCACGAGTCCGCTACCCTACGAATCGGCCTTCACCTCCTTCCGCCTGGTGCTGCCATCGTCTCTCGTGTCGTGGGCAAGACCGGTATCGAACAGGCACGCGCCGGACACGATCCAGCCGAACCGCCTCCGGTCGCACTGGTCTCGCGTCGCGCTGCCGCACGCCTGTCTCCGTACCTGCTAACACGATCGACAGCTCTGCAACGGTGAAAGCTGAATTTCGAGCTGAAGTGTAACGACGCGACCCCGAAGCGTTCAAGACCTGGTACGAAATGGGGCTGACCGAGTCCGGCTGTTCCTGCAACCAGCCCGGCGGACAGCGCGTCTCCCTAGAATCACGCGCGTGCGTTCGGCGTCTGTCGGCTGTGCACTAGCCGAACAGCATCGGCACCAGAAGGTCAGCCCACACGTTGTTGAGTGCATGGAAGAGAAGACAGGGCCAGAGACTCCGCCAGCGCCAGGCGAGGAGTCCCGGCACGATCGCCCAGAGGAACGTGTACAGCATCATCCCAGGACCGACGAAAACATGATAGAGGCCGAAGAGTACAGCCTGCCCGAGTACCGCGAGTTGCCACTGCCACCGAGCAGCGAGGGCCTGGAGGACATAGCCACGGAACAAGGGCTCTTCGACGAGGGGAACCACGATGACACCGACGAGTGCCGCGACGACCAATTCGACACCGGTATGGGGCGAGACGAACGACGGTCGTGCCTCCCAGAACATCGGCAGACCGGTGACCGCCGCCACGGCAGCGACCGGTAACCAGAGCAGGATCACCCCGGCCACTCCGGCCAGCGCCGCCCCATACGCAGCACCGTTCTCCGGCGCTCGCCAGCCGAGTTCCGCCAGTGTCCAGCCCCGGTGGGCGAGTGCTCGCAGGAGCACCGTCGTCACGATCGCCCCGCAGAGGGCGTAGACCGTAACGCTCCACAAGGCACGGTCAGTGATACCGAGTGCACGTCCGACACCGTACGGGTCGAGGCCTCCCAGCTCCGCTACCCAGAACACGACACTGCGCAGCACGGGGCCAGCGAAGACCAGCGGTACCCAGCTGAGCGGGAGCGACCGGCGCTGTTCCACAGCGAGGCTTTCGCGCGTCACAGCTCGCCCCCACGCACCGAGAGACGCTCTTCTATCGAAAGAACGCGCGACGTGCCACAGCGGTTTCACCACTGCTCGGTCGGTCGCTCATACGGCATCTCGACCGGCTCGGCGAAACGCCGCTGGGAGCCTCCGGCTCGCCACTGCCGGACAGCGGCGAGCACCGCATCAGCGACCCGCCGCGGCCGCTCGCCGATGCCACGCCACTGGCCGTTCGCACCACGGGGATCGACTTCCAGCACCTTGGTCCCTTCAGCCACCGGGACACCGTCACGGGTGAGCCCCCGCAAGACTCCACTGACCGGCGCTGCGATGGTAACGTGTTCCCCTCCCGGTCCCTCGATCCAGGCGACCGGCTCCCCAACCTCCACCAGCTCGCCGATCGCTCGCTGGGTGCGCCAGCGACCGGACAACGGTGCGTAGACGTACCGCTCGCGGCGCAGTCCCTCGATCGGGCGCGGCTCACCCGCCAGCGGCCGGTTCGCGCCCTCCCAGCGCACCCGGCCCAGCTCCTCCCAACTCGTCTCGACTGCGACATCGACGTGTTCACCGGCAACGAAACCGGGCCCCAGTCCGATCGTGAGCGGTGCCAGCCCACGCAACCGCTCGGGCTGCGCTCGCTTGCGCATCCGCGCATCGACCAACACAGCAGGCCGGAGCGCATGCACGAGTGGCTCGTATTCGGTGACGACGAGCAGCGGGATCGCCGTTCGCTCCGTCAGCAACCGCTCAGCTTCGGGCACGCTTCCCACTCGCCGTGCCACCACTCCCTCGAGCTCAGCCTCACCATCGAAGACGGCATCGGCGAACGCCATACCCCGCCTGGTGACGACCTGCTGCGGTTCACTGATGAGGACGACAGCATACCCATCCGACCACAGTCGGTGCGCCACGGCCGATGCGACGTCATTGACGCCCAGGACGAGCACGGACGTCGTCACGCGACTCCCCCTTCGTCCCGTTGTCCGAACAGGAGTCGTGTACCGAGAACGACAGCGACCGCTGCCGCGACCAGCAACACCGACAGCGCGAGCGCTCGGCTCACACTCGATTCCATCGCCGTCATGACCGCGAGCGTCAGGGTCTGTGTCCGCCCCGGGAAGTTGCCGGCGAACATGAGCGTCGCACCGAACTCGGAAGCGGCCCGGGTCGCGCAGAGCAGCAGGCCCGAAAGCATTCCGGGAAACGCGAGCGGAACGACCACGTAGCGGAACCGCTCCCAGGTCGAGGCACCGTCAACTGCGGCTGCCTCCTCGACCTCGCGTGGGACACCTCGGAAGCCGAGTGCCGCAGCCCGGATGTAGAAGGGCACGCTGACATAGAGCTGAGCGAGGACGACGGCTGCAGTCGTGTACGGGAGCACGATATCGAACCGCTCGAGTACCGGCCCAAACAGTCCACGACGGCCGAATGCCATCAGCAACCCCACGCCGGCGATCACCGGCGGCAGGGCGATCGGCAACTCGACCAGCGTCTCGACGATCGCCTTCCCACGGAAATCGGTGCGGGCCAGATAGTAGGCGAGCGGTGTCCCGAAGACGATCGCGGCCAGCACGACCAGCGCCGTCGTCAGTCCCGTCAGACGCAAAGCGGCGGTGACCAGCGGGTCACCGAGCGCTCGTATGGTCTCGATGCTCGCACCCCGCAAGACCACGGCGAGGAGCGGAAGGAGCAGATAGACGAGCACCAGTACAGCGAGACCGCGGGGTAGGAGGCGCCCGACCGTCGTACCGGCCGGCTCTCGGGCAACCGGATAGGCCTGGGCGAGTGACCGCTCAGTCGCTTCGACCATCCGAACCAGGCTCCTCTCGCACCACCGGGATGAAGCCCGCCTGCCCGAGCAGCATCTGGCCCTCCCGATCCAGCAGGAAAGAGACGAACGCCTCGGCCGCTTCCCGCTCACGCGCACGCGTCAGCACCGCAGTGCAGAACGCGATGCGGTCGGCGAGGTCGACCGGCGGTTCTAGTGGCACGGTTACCAGTCCTGAATGCGCTGCTTCGCTCGCGTAGAGCACCGCTCCGTCCGCCTCACCGCTCGCGACCGCCTCGATCAGCCCGAGAGATCCCCGCCGGAACGCGAGTTCGCCCCGCTGCCCCTTTTCCCGGAGCTGCGCGAGCAGGCCAGCACGCTCGAACGCTTCCCGGGTGTATTGCCCGCAGGGATCGGTCACCGGCTGCGACAGGACCAGACGCAATCCGGGACGGAGCATCCCGGCCAACCCTTCCGGACGATCCTCCAGCCGCGGGTGGACGATCCCCACTAGACGGTTCCCGGCGATCGTGACCGGTGGGTCAGCGAAGCCGACCTCGGCGAGCAGGATGAGGTAGGCGCGGCTCGCCGAGACGATCACATCAGCCGGCTCGCCTTCGAGAACCGCCTGGGCGAGCATCCCCGAGGGCGACGGCGGCAGGACGACAACGTCGACACCCGGATACCGCTGGCCGAAGCGCTCAGCCAACTGCGGGCTAACAGCACGCAGCGCGCCTGGGACGCGGACGACGAGTGGAGCCACGCTCCTCTCCTCCCTCACTGCACCGTCTTGAATCCCCACTTCGCCAAGATCTTCTGGCCTTCTGCTGAGAGGACGAAGTCGATGAACGCCTGGGCACCGGTGGGATTCGGCGCATTCTTCACGACGGCGATGGGATACTCGGCGACCACGTTGAACTGTGAGGGAATCTCGATGATCTTCACCTTGTCGCGCATATCCGGCGTCGTCGCGTCCGTCCGGTAGACGAACGTCGCGTCGGCTTCGCCGAGGGCCACCTTGGTGATCGCCGCCTTCACGTTGGTTTCCTCCGAGACGACGTTGGCGAGGACACGGCTCGCGAAGTCGCTGCCGTACTGCGGATCCTGGCTCGCCTTCTCGAGGATCTGCCGCGCGTAGTTCCCGATCGGCACATCCTTTGCTTCCAAGACCAGCCGGACACCCGGCTTAGCGAGATCCGCCAGCGTGCTGATACCGGCCGGGTTCGTCGCTGGTACGACGACGACCGGATCGTTCCGCACGAAGACGCGCGGCTCACCAGCGATCGTTCCGTCCTGCTGCGCACCTTGCATGTTCTTCCAGTCCGCAGAAGCG
>Ga0207768_100280_pt1 | contig 39622 bp, 31 predicted proteins | sample CeladaPassaB1F01_FD_187478 | JGI IMG/M metagenome (GOLD analysis project Ga0207768, IMG submission 187478) | Cellulose-adapted microbial communities from the Joint BioEnergy Institute, USA - Passage B1F01 (SPAdes) (version 2) | ecosystem: Engineered > Bioreactor > Continuous culture >... | reverse complement strand
TTGGAGAACTACCTTGAGACCCGCAAGCGACTACAGCAGGCGGACCAGCGCCTCGCTGACCTGTCGCAGAGGGAGAAGGCCACCGCATGAGCCAGACCACTTTTTACAGACAGAATGGGACTTGACCGGAGATTTCCACCGCGAGGCGACACTTATCCACAGAAAACGTGGAAAAGGGGACTGGTGGAGGCGCCGGGGGCGTGCCGGGCCGTCGTGGGCAGCGACCGCGGCGAAGCTCCGTACTCGTTGGTCGCCGAAGCCCCGTGTTGGGGCGTTCGCCGCGTCGGGCGCGGCAAAGATCCATCCCACGGCGGGCTCGCCGTTCGGGGTTGGATCCCAGCCGCGTCGCACCCGGCCAAACTCCACCCTCCGGCATCACGACTGCCGCCACCATGGACGTTGACCGTGGCGAAGCCTGTGGCGCCATCGGCTTCAACGGCCGGGGCCCCACTGCCAACGCCCGCGATCCCGCGCCGCCCGGCGGGCTTGCCGCGCGTCGCGTGGCCAGGCCCCGTCGCATCGCGTAGCGAGATCCCGTCATGTCGTCTGGCGAGCTCCCGTCGCGTCGTGCTGCGCGATCCCATGGCCCGGCGGAGTCGGTCGTCTCGCGTTGCGGCGGCACCGATTGGGGACACGTCCACGCGCTTCATCGACCGGGCACCCAGGTCCTCTCGGGAGACCGCTCGCCTGCCGGTCACGGCGAGGCGCTCGCCGGCCGGCGGCCCCTCCACCGAGCATCGCGGCCCGCCCCGGTCCATGCCGGCCATTGCGCACGCGCCGGCGCGGCCCCATGCTGCCACCGTCGCTGGCGGCGAGGTGCGCGTCCCACCGACGGCGAGGCCCACCCCTTCCCTTTCGATCCGGAGGCGAGCGTGAGCACGACGGCCACCTTCCCCGCGTGGGCGGAGCGGGTCCAGGCGGTGACCAAGGCGCAGTTCCTGGACCTCTACGAGGCCGAACACGCAACGACGATGAAAGTCTTGCGCGCCTACCCGCGGGACGAGCTGGACTTCAAGCCGCATCCGCGGAGCAACACCGCGAGGGAACTGGCGTGGCTCTTCGTGCTCGAGCGGCAGCTCGGGAAGATGGTGTTCCAGGACGCGTTCGCGAACGGCGTCCCCGCTGGCCAGGCGCCGCCATCGCCGCCGGAGTCGTGGGACGAGCTGCTCGCCGTCCTCGAGCAGGCGCACCGCGAGTTCGGCGACCTGGTCCGCGGCATGTCGGCGGAGCAGCTCTCCGAGAGAGTCCACTTCATGGTCGCGCCGAAGACGCTGGGCCTCGTCCCGCGCCTGTGGTTCGCGTGGTTCCTCCTGCACGATGAGATCCATCATCGCGGGCAGTTCTCGGTCTACCTCCGCATGGTGGGCGGGAAGGTGCCGTCGATCTACGGCCCGAGCGCGGACGAGCCCTGGATCTGAAGAGCCGACGATGCCGGAGCGCGAGCCCGGCGGCGGGTCTGGCCCCGAACGGAGGCCAACCGCCCCGGGCTCCGCTCCGTGCCCTTCACCCGGCCGGCCAGCGCGGTCATTCCTCGTGCGCCCGTCGTTCTCCTTCCCCCTGCTCCGGCCTCACCAGCACCTTGTCGATGCGGAATCCGTCGAGGTCGACGACCTCGAAGCAGTAGCCGCCGTCCACGAAGCGCTCGCCGGGCATCGGCACCCGTCCGAAGCGCTGCAGGATGAAGCCGCCGACCGTGCGGTAGCCCTCGGGCATCGCGAAGCGCTCTTCCTCCACGCCCAGGAAGCGGCGGAGCTCATCCATCGGGAGCGCCGCGTCCACGAGCAGTGAGCCGTCCTCGCGCATCGTGATGCGCGGGGGCCCGGGCTCGATCTGGCCGACGATGCCCTCCAGGATGTCGCTCGGCGTGACGATGCCCGTGATGCCGCCGTACTCGTCGAGCAGGATGGCGAGATGGATGCCGGTGCTGCGGAAGCGCTCGAGCAGGTTCAGGACGAGCATGGACTCGGGAAGGAACAGTGGCTTGCGCAGCCGGCGCCGGATGTCCAGCGGCTCGCCGGCGGCGAGGTCGGCCCACAGGTCGCGGACATCGACGACGCCCAACACGTGATCGAGCTCGCCTTCGCAGACGAGGTATCGGGTGTGTGGATGCCGGATCGTGGTGCGGATCGTCTCTTCGACGGGGTCGTCGACGTCGAGCCAGACGATCCTGTTGCGGGGCGTCATCACGGTCTCGGCGGTCTCGTCCGCGAGCCAGAACACGCGCTCGACGACCTCGAGTTCGGCCTGGCGGAACACGCCCGCGCGCGTGCCCTCGGCGAGGAGCGCCGCGATCTCCTCCTCCGTGACCGTCGGCTCGCGCCGCGGCCCGATGCCGAGCAGCCGGACCACCGCCTCGGTCGAGACGCTCATGAGCCACACCGCCGGCCGGGCCACGATGGCGAGCCCGTGCATGAGCGGCGCGACGAGTCCCGCGATGCGCTCGGGGCTGTGGAGCGCGATCCGTTTGGGAACCAGCTCACCCAGGAGCAGCGAGACGTAGGTGACGCCGACGACGACCACGCCGACCGCGAGGGGCAACGCGTACGGCCGCAGCGCGGGCACCTGCCGGAGCAGCTCTGCGAGGGGCTGTGCGATCGTGGCCGCGCTGAACGCGCCGGTGAAGACACCGACCAACGTGATGCCGATCTGGACCGTGGCGAGGAAGCGGCTCGGCGATTCGGCGAGCTCGAGTACGCGTCGCGCCTTCGGGTCGCCCTCGGCCGCGCTCACGCGCAGGCGCGACTTGCGCGCGGTGACCACGGCGATCTCGGACATGGCGAACAACCCGTTCGCCAGGATGAGGAGCAGGATGAGCACCAGTGAGATCGTCAACACGGGACGCCGCTCGCGCCAGGGGTGGATGTCTCTCGACGGCAGCGCCGCCCTCCGACCGTGCCTCTCGGTGACGCGCCGGGGCCTCGCCTGCAAGGTCGATGCGCGGGGCGGACGATGACGACTCCGCCCGGAGGGGGACAGGGGGTATCCGGCAGCGGGGGTGGCGAGGGGGGAGGAGGGCGGCGGCGGGGTGGGCGGGAGGGTGGGGCGGGGCGAGGGGGTGACGAAGTCGACGCCCCGCCCCGCCCTGCCCGGGCCTACATCGCCTTCAACGCCGCGACCAGCTTGGTCAGCGACTCCCGTGCGTCGCCAAACAGCATCCGCGTATTGTCGTGATAGAACAGCTCGTTGTCGATGCCGGCGAAGCCGGGGTTCATGGAGCGCTTCATCACGATCACGTTCTTCGCGCGATCCACGTCCAGGATGGGCATGCCGTAGATCGGGCTGTTCGGGTCGTGTCGCGCCGCCGGGTTGACGACGTCATTGGCGCCGATGACCACAGCGACGTCCGTGCGCTCGAACTCGGGGTTGATGCGCTCCATCTCGTAGAGCTTGTCGTACGGGACGTTCGCTTCGGCGAGCAGGACGTTCATGTGTCCCGGCATCCGCCCGGCCACGGGGTGGATGGCGTACTTCACATCCACGCCCCGCTGCTCGAGCAGGTCGGCGAGCTCACGCACGTTGTGCTGCGCTTGTGAAACGGCCAGGCCGTAGCCGGGCACGATGATGACGGAGCGCGAGTAGGCGAGCAGGATGGCCGCGTCCTCGGGAGTGATGTCCTTGACGGTCCTGCCGTCCATCGCCGCACCGGCGCCGGCCGCCATCGGGGTCGCGCCGAACGCGCCGAACAGCACGTTGGTGAGCGACCGGTTCATGGCGCGGCACATGATGTTGGTGAGGATCAGCCCGGACGCGCCGACCAGCGCGCCACTGACGATGAGCACGTTGTTGTGCAGCACGAACCCGGTCGCGGCCGCGGCGATGCCCGAGTAGGAGTTCAGCAGCGCGATCACGACGGGCATGTCGGCGCCGCCGATCGGGATGACGAGCAGCACGCCGAGGACCAGGCAGAGCGCGGCGAAGGTCGCGAACAGTCCTGGCGCCGGATCGGCCGGGATGAGGTACACCCCGAGCGCCAGGATGACGAGGCCGAGCAGCGCGTTGATCGTCTTCTGGAGCGGGTAGGTGACGGCGCGGCCGGTCATGAGCTCCTGTAGCTTCGCGAACGCGACCATGCTGCCCGAGAACGTCACCGTGCCGACCAGAACGCTCACCATGATGGTGGTCTGCACGTCGGCACTCGTGACGGTGGCGCCGCTGGCGAAGCGGAGATACTCATCGGCTCCGACGAGCGCGGAGGCTGCGCCGCCGAAGCCGTTGAGCAGGCCGACCATCTGCGGCATCGCCGTCATCTTGACCGTGCGGGCGAGGATGGCGCCGATCAACCCGCCGAGGACCAGTCCGGCGATGATCCAGGTGAAGGAGAGGATCTGGCGGTCGAGCAGCGTGACGGCGACGGCGATGAGCATGCCGGTGGCGCCGAGCACGTTGCCTGAGCGCGCGGTCTTTGGAGAGCTGAGCCGTTTGAGTCCGACGATGAAGAGCGTCGCCGCGACGAGGTATGCCGCGTCAATGACGAGCGACAGCGCGGCCCCTTGGGATTGCGCGATCATTGGGCACCGTCCTGCCGCTTCTTGAACATCTGGAGCATCCGGTCAGTGACCATGAAGCCGCCGACCACGTTGATGGTCGCGAGCACGACCGCCGCGACGCCGATCACGGTGCTGACCGGCGACTCGAGGCGCCCCGCGACGAGGACGGCCCCGACCAGGGTGATGCCGGAGATCGCGTTGGATCCGGACATCAGCGGCGTGTGCAGGATCTGGGGGACCTTGGTGATGACCTCGAATCCGACGAACATCGCGAGGACGAACACGTACAGCGCGATGAGCAGGCTTTGCAGCTCCAGCATGGCGACTCCTCGGAATTGGGGGCATCAGCCGGCGGCGCTCGCGGATTCCCGCGGTTTGCCGTAGACCACCTCTCCGCCGTGCGTCACGCAGCACTGGCGGGTGATCTCGTCGTCGAAATCGAGCGCTAGCGCGCCGTCCTTCACGAGGTGGAGGAGCAGCGCGGCGATGTTCCGGGAGTACATCTGGCTCGCGTGCGTGGGCAGCGAAGCGGCGGCGTTGGTGAAGCCCACGATGGTCACGCCGTTGCGTTCCACCTGCTTGCCGGGCTCGGTCAGCTCGCAATTGCCGCCGGTATCCGCGGCGAGGTCGACGATCACGGAGCCGGGGCGCATGGCGTCGACCATCGCGGCGGTGATGAGACGAGGCGCGGGCTTACCGGGCACCTGTGCGGTGGTGATGACGACGTCGGCCTCGGCGACGAGCCGGGTAAGGAGCTCGCGTTCCTTCTTCTCGACGTCCTCGGAGACCTGCTTGGCGTAGCCGCTCACGTCCTCGGCCTCCTCCAGGGTGAGACCCACGAACGTCGCGCCGAGACTCTCGACCTGCTCCTTGGCGGCGGGACGGATGTCGAACGCCTGGACGACGGCGCCGAGCCGTCGTGCCGTGGCGATCGCCTGGAGCCCCGCGACGCCCGCGCCGAGCACGAGCACCCGAGCGGGCGGGATGGTGCCCGCGGCGGTCATGAGCATCGGGAAGAACTTCCCGATGGCGTTGGCGCCGATCAGCGCCGCCTTGTAGCCGGCGACGGTCGCCTGCGAAGAGAGCGCATCCATCTTCTGCGCACGGGTGATGCGCGGGATGAGCTCCATGGCAAACGCGGTGACGCGGCGTGCGGCGAGTCGTTCGAGCAGCGAGGGGTTGGCCGATGGAGAGAGGAACGAGATCAGTGCGGCGCCTTCCGGGATCCGGTCGGCCTCGTCGTCCAGGGGCCGCTGCACTTTGAGCACGACGTCGGCTCCGGCGTAGACCTCGGCCGGGCCAGCGGCGATGGCCGCGCCCGCTTCACGGTAGGCGTCGTCGGAGAAACCAGCGGCGGCGCCGGCGCCCGACTCGACGGTGACGTTCAGGCCGGCGTTGGTGAGCTGGCTGATCGTCTCGGGAACCAGCGCGACTCGCGTCTCGCCGGGCAGGACTTCCTTGGGAACGGCGACGTTCATGGGCATCCCTCCAGCGGACCGGCTCCGGCGCCGGCGCCCTGCCGGCGCGTCTCCCATTGGGGCAATGTAAGCGGCGCGCAGACTTCCACAAGTCGGCGCGCCGCCGTGTGGGCCGGGCGGAGCTCAGAACAGGATGCCGATGGCAAGGGCGTCGCGGTCGCCGCCCAACGTGATGCCGAAGCGGATCGTCCAGCCCTGACGCAGCGCGACGTCGACGCCGAGGTCGATCGCGAAGTCGAGATCGAGGTCGTCATTGCCGAAGCAACCGCGTCTACCCGGGAAGTCATCGTCATCGCCGAGGCACGCATCCACCATCAGACGGGGCGTGCCGTAGGGCGTGAACGTCGCGCCTTCGGCGGGCAGCGTGCGGCCGAGCGTGACGCCGAACGGGAAGCTGAGGAGCACGTTGTTCTCGGCGGACAGCCCTACGCCCACGACCCACGAGGCGTCCAGAGGGAAGTCTGCCGAAGCGCGGGCCAGCGTGCCGCTGAAGTCTACGCCGCCGAAGACCGCGAGGTCGTTGTCGAAGTCCTGCTCGGCGAGGCCGAAGCGGAGCCCGAAGGAGCGCGTGCCCCGCCACGTCGCCATCACCCCGAGATCTCCGAACGCCGCCTCCATCAGGTACAGACCGAAGCCGTTGGCCGGCCGCGGCGGCAACAGCATGGGCGAGTCCCACGCCACCTGCGCGGCTGCGCCGCTGGCGCTCCACACGGTCAACGCGAGCACGAGGCCCGCGAGTCGCTTCCTCATCGAACTCCTCCAAGTCCTTCAACCATGCCTGATCCTGCGCCCGCCCATCCCGCCGCCCGATCGGCGGCCTCGCCACGCGCCCGGGCGCGCTCGCGCGCGGCGTCACACATTCCCTACGGCGCGTGAACCGGCGTTCCGGTCACACCACCGCATCCGCCCCGATCGCGACCCGCATCGACGGCTCGACAGGCTCCGCCGCCAGAATCGGCGTTGTCACGGGAGCGTTAGCCCTCTCCCCGGGTGCGCGGCACCAGCGCGACCACGCGCACGGGGCCGCCCGAGCCGCCTTCGATCTTCATCGGCAGCGCGATCACGATGGCACCCGTGGGCGGGAGCTGGTCCAGATTGGTGAGGTTCTCGAGGCCGGGCACGTCCGCCGCTGCTGCGATGCGGTGCACGATGAAGTCCTGAGACGCGCCGTAGTCGATCGATGCGACGTCGGCGCCCAAGGCCGCCACGCGCCGCTCCTCCACCAGGATCCTCGCCGCCTCCTCGCCGTACGAGGGGAAGTGGAGGTTCGACGCATCGCCGGGCGTGTCATCCCCCAGGTAGGCGCGCGCATCCGGCCAGCGGCTGCTCCAACCGGTGCGGAGCAGCACGATGGTTCCCGGCTGGATCGTGCCGTGGAGCCGCTCGAACGCCGTGATGTCCGAGGGTTGGAGTCGGTAGTCCGGGTCGTTCGCCGCCTGCGCCGTGATGTCGATGACGACGGCGGGCGCGATCAGCTTTTCCAGCGGGATCTGGTCCGCCGTGAGGCGGCCTTCGGCGAAGTGGATCGGCGCGTCGAGGTGCGTGCCGCCGTGCTCCGGCGAGGAGAAGGCGTTCGCCGAGTAGAACCAGCCGCCCGGCGTCGGGCCGTAGGCGAGCCGCTCGAGCTCGAACTTCGTCGGCGACGTCGGCCAGTACAGCGTCTCGGCGTTGTACGGGTGCGTCAGGTCGACGATCCGGTAACCGGACAGGTCCGGGGTGGCTCGCGGGGCGTTGCCACACGCCAGCGCCACGGCGGCCAGGACGAGCGGGAGGTGGCGTCGCATGGTACGGCTCCGTCGAGTTGCCGGTTCTGCGGGCCGTGTGTGTCGCAATAGGCGACGTCCGCGGCGAGTCGTCAAGGGTCATGCGAGGCGCCCGGTGCGGACCAGCCAGGTGCGGGCGTGGGCTCGCGTGGCGATCGCCGTGTCATCGATCCATGCGCCCTCGACTGCGAAGAGGCTCGGCACGGCGGTTCCTCCGAGCCGCGAGGGGACTCGGCGCGGGCGCTCCGGCGGTGGGCGAGCCGAACGGACCGCGAGCGTGGTCGGTAGGGCGTGTTCTGGGTGTTCGGTAGGGGGCGCTGCGCCGACGGAGATCCGCGCAGGCGTCTACCGGCGACGGCGGCGAACGTGGTGTGGAGCGACGGGGGCGCCGGGCGGCCGCGTGCGTGCGCGCGCTCCCGGCCCGTGCACGTCCACGACCCCGAACGCGCGACGGCTCACACTCCCGAGCGCAGCAGCGCCGGCAGCTCGCGGATGCTCTCGAGGCGGACGAACTCGCGCCCCCGGAGGTCCTCCTCGTCCACCACCTCGAAGGAGCAGGTGAGGGGGTACGGGATGTGGACGCCGACGCCGCCGATCTCGAGCACGGGCAGCACGTCGGAGCGCAGGGAGTTGCCCGCCATGAGGAAGCGCCGCGGCTCGACGCCGTGGCGGGCGGTGAGCATGCGGTAGCAGCGCGCGTCCTTCTCCGTCACGATCTCGACGGCGGAGAAGTAGTCGCCGAGGCCGGAGCGGGCGAGCTTGCTCTCCTGGTCGTACAGGTCGCCCTTGGTCACCAGCATCAGGCGGTGCCGCTCGGCCAGCTCGCGCACCGCGTCCGCCGCGCCGTCCAGCAGCTCGACCGGATGCTCGAGCATCTCTCGGCCCCAATCCAGAATGCGCTGGAGGTCCGACCCGCTGATCCGGCCCTCGGTCAGCTCGATCGCGGTCTCGATCATGGAGAGCGTGAAGCCCTTCACGCCGTAGCCGAAGTGGCGGAGGTTGCGCTTCTCGGTCTCGATCAGCCGCTGCTCGATCCACTCGGCGTCGTGGTAGGGCGCGAGCAGCTCGCGGAAACGCTCCTGCACCGCCTTGAAGACGGGTTCGTTGTGCCAGAGCGTGTCGTCGGCGTCGAGGGCGATGATGTCGACTTCCAGTGGCATCGAGCGGGTGCTCGGGAACGGGTGATCACGACACGGGACCGGCGTTTCTCGCGAGACGGCCCCGCCCGGGCGGCCAAGGCGCGTGGGCGGCGCCCCTCGCGACACGGCTCGCCACGGGCGGCCGGGACCCGCCGCTGACGCCGCTCAGGAGGCGGCGCGGCCCCGGGTCGGACGCGAGAGATCGCGCGGCCGATCCCGCGGCCAATGCAACGGCGCGGCCCGCCTCAGGCGCGGGCAGTGGTCCCGCAACCGGCGCGAGGGCGCGGCGAACTTCCCGTCTCGCGCCGTCCGGGCCGGGCATGTTTGGACATTGACCGCGCCCGGGGCGGCGAAGTTCCATCGCCCGCGGCGCGGGAGCGACCGAGCTGGAGGTTGGCCGCCTCCGGCGCGGTAAAGGTCCAACCCGCCCACGCAGGTGCGGACGAGGCGGGAAGTTGTCCGCGCCCGCCACGTCGAAGCCCCAGGGCGCCCAGGTGCGCGCGGGCATCCAGGGCGCGGGCTTGGGCTTGAGGATCAAGGCGCCCGAGCGTCCGGCGCACGCGCGAGTGTCCAGTCGCCCGAGCGTCGTCGGCGCGCACGAGTCTCCAGCCGCGCGTCCGGGGCGCGTACGAGTGCCCAGGCGCCCGCGGGCGGCGGGGGCCTGAGCGCCCGGGGCCACGCGGTTCCCTGCGGTTCCCTGACGACGGCACCCAGGCCGCCCCGGCGGGGCTACGGCGCCTCCGGATCCGCCCGGCGCGGCGAGAACGTCGGCCGAGCGTCGGATCTCGCGGCCCAGGACCCGCTCGTGCGCCCTGGGGACGACCGCAGGAACCACGGATCCTGCCCCTCGTTGCCCGGGAATCTACCGCGCCGCCGTGGGGCTGCGGTAGCCGCCCTGGCCGTGACCGGCCTCGCGGGGGACCCGAGCCGCCGCGCGGCACCGGTACGCGGGCCGCCCGTACGGGTGGGCGGTCGCGAGCCGTTCGATGCGCCGGCTGGCGGTCACGGGCGCGCCCCACAGCGCGGCCGAGGGGAGAGGCCGCCGCAGCCGGCCCGCTGCGGCGTGCGGCGCGCCGCACCCGAGCCAGCCGGCGCCTCCGGCCAAGAGCCTTGACCCGGCGGGGTCCGCGCCGCTAACGTTCGGCTCAGCGGCGTACCGCTCCCCCGGAGACCCGGCCGCCGTGCCGGTGACCGATTCCCACCTGGATCCGGGGGACCTCCACCATGCGAGCCACCCACGGGAAGACGCGGGCGTCTTTCCTGCTCACGGTGCTCCTCATCCTGTATCTGCTGGCCGTGCTGCCGAGCGCCGCGCACGCCCAGTGGGGCGCGGAGCTGCGCACGCAGGTCGGCTTCGGCGGCGACGCGCTGCCCAGAGTCACCTACTCCGACGGCAGCTCGTCCGACCTGACCCTGGGCAAGCTGTTCACCGTGACGCTCGGCCCGTCGTACGCGTTTTGGCGTTCCGGGCGCAGCGCGCTCGTGCTCCAGGCCATGGCCGGCTGGTCCCGGTGGAGCACGGGCCCGAAGGATTCGGACGACCGGCTCGAGATCAACCGGTTCCCGCTCGAAGCGCTGGCGCTGTACACGCGGCGCACCGGCTACAAGGGGTGGGTCCTGCGGCTGGGCGGCGGCGGCGTCTACCACATCGGCGGCGGCGTCCGCGGGCGTGGCGGCCTGGACGGCTACAGGCTCGACATTGACACCGCCTTCGGCCTGGCGGGCGAGGTGTCGGTGGTGTCGCGCGGGCTCTCGCTCGGCGTGCGCTACACGCACATCCGGCCGGTGGTCGAGGGCGTGGACATGGACGGATCGTCCGTCGGCGTGTTCGTCTCGCTGGTGCCCGCGCAGTAGACCGGACCGGGAGCCCACGCAGGAGACCGGACCGGGAGCCCACGCAGGAGACGGGACCGGTGGGCCGAGCCGGGCGGCCCCCGACCCTGTCGGGCGGGCGAGCCCCGAAGCCCAGCCGAGGTGGGACGGCCTGCGGGCCGATGGAGTGGGCCGGCTCGCCGGGCCGCGGGACGGCGGTGTAGGGGCAGGCGACCACCTCTGCCCAGCCCGGGCGCGGCGAAGTTCCGCTGTCGCGGGCCGCGCTCGCGGTGCGTGGGAAGTTCGCCGCCTCGGGCGCGGTCATGTTCCATACTTCGTCCACCCGGGCGCGGCGCCCTGGACGTTCGCCGCCCTGGAACCGGTCAATCTCCACCGAGCCCGGCGGCGCCGGCGCGAAACGGGAAGTATGCCGCGCCCGAAGTCTGCCGCGCCCGCGGCGTCTCCGTCATCCCGTCGTCGCGCCGAGTCCTCCACCGCCCCTGCGTGCGCCGCGCCGGCGCCTATCTGCGCGCCTCAGCGGCGCCCGTTTCCCCTCCCCCGATCAGGCGCCGGCACGGGACCTTCCCCTGCTCCTCCTCACCAGCGGAGCCGACACCTCGCCAGCGGCCCTGACACCGGTCCGGGCGACCTACCAACCTGCAGCGGCTGACCGCACGTCGAGGTCGTCTCGCGTGAAAAGGCCGTCGTTCGTGGGTATACGACGACGTCGTGCGTCGGGCGGCGTCGCCCCGTGATCGCGTTCGCGGCGGGCGCCGGCCACCCGGAGATCGCGCCCGAGCGCGAGAAGGTGCCGGCCGCCCGGAGACCGCGCCCGAACGGGGGCATCGCGGGTGGTGGGTAGTTTGCGCCAGAACGGGACCGGGCGCTGGCCGTCCGCGGCTTGCGCCCGAGCGGGCGCGGGTCACGGGTGCGCCTGCACTTCGAGCGCAAGATCCGGATGGCGCAGGGGTGAGCGGGTGCTAGATTGCGGCCGGGGCGAGCGATCACGTCGTCGGGGGTGGACCCGTCATGCGAGCAGAGAGACAAGCCGCGAACGGCCGGCGGACGCCGGGCCCGCGCCACGCGCTCGTCGAGCCGGACGAGGCGTGGGCGGCCGTGTTGCGCCGTGACCCGGGCGCGGACGGCCGGTTCGTCTACGCCGTCGCGACGACGCGCGTCTACTGCCGGCCCGTGTGCCCGGCGCGGCGGCCGCGGCGGGAGCACGTGTCGTTCTTCCCGAGCCCGGCCGAGGCCGAGGCCGCGGGCTACCGCCCGTGCCGCCGGTGCCGGCCGGACCGCAATGGGCCTTCTGCGGCGGCCGCGTGCGTCGGGCGCGCGAAGGAGTACCTCGATGCGCATCTCGACGAAACGGTGACGCTCGAGCAGCTCGGCCGCGTCGCGTACATGAGCCCGTTCCACCTCCAGCGCAGCTTCAAGCGGCTGCTGGGCGTGACGCCGCAGGAGTACGTGCGCGCGCGGCGCGCCGAGCGGCTGAAGCAGCGTCTGCGTGCCGGCGACACGGTGAGCCGCGCGACGTTCGAGGCCGGCTACGGTTCCGGCAGCCGAGTGTACGAGCGTGCTGGTGAGGAGCTGGGGATGACGCCGGGAACGTACGGGCGCGGCGGCGCGGGCGAGACGATCCGGTACACGACGGTCGCCACGTCGCTCGGGCGGATGCTGGTCGCCGCCACGGCGCGGGGCGTTTGCTCTGTCGCGTTCGGAGAGAGCGCCGCGGAGCTGGAGGCAGAGCTCCGGCGCGAGTTCCCGCGGGCGTCGCTGGTGCGCGCGTCGGATGAGCTGAGCGCCTGGGTGCAGGCCGTCGTCGCGCTGGTGGAAGGCGAGGTGGCGCGGGTGGACGTGCCGCTGGACCTCCGCGCGACCGCGTTCCAGCAGCGCGTGTGGAAGGCGCTGCGCGAGATCCCGCCGGGCGAGACGCGGACGTACGGCGAGGTGGCGAGGGCGATCGGCGCGCCGCGGGCGGCGCGCGCCGTGGCGCGGGCGTGCGCGTCGAACCGGGTGGCGGTGGTGGTGCCGTGCCACCGGGTGGTGCCGGCGGGGTCCGGGGCCGATGTGGGCGGGTATCGGTGGGGAGTCGAGCGGAAGCGGAAGCTGCTCGAGCGGGAGGCGGCAGCGCGGGCGGGCGGCGCGGGTGGCGGAGGGCACAGGGCACGGGAGGGCGATTCCGGGCGGGTGAGCTGAGGATGGTGTGGGGAGGCGGGCGCAGGCGATGGCCACGGTAGCGACCGGGCGTAGGACCGGGCGGGCGCGGCCGGGCGGTGGGAGGAGGCGGGAGGGGCGGGTCGGCGGAGATCGGCAGCTCCCGTGGGGGTCACACGGCCTGGGAGGGGGCGCGGGCGCTGGCGACCTCGGGCGCCGGCAGCGAACAGCGGCACGGCCCGTGCTGCCGGTGGCGCCGCAGCGCCCCTCGGCGGCCCGAAGTCCGCGCAGCGGGCGTGTTTGCGCAGTGCCGCCCACGGTTCGGCATAGCCCGGATGGGTTGAACCGGCGGCGCCGCGGGGTTATCTTTAGGATTCACGGGACGTGGCGCAGCCCGGTAGCGCACCTGAATGGGGTTCAGGGGGTCGCCGGTTCAAATCCGGCCGTCCCGACTGGCTAAGCGAAAGCCAGGCAAGCACTTAGCGGCCGGGCTTTTCGTATTCTCCGAGTGCCGGCTTCCGCTGGCACTACGCTTAGCACTACAGCCAGGAGCACGAGCAGCGGCCGGGGTCCGGCCACCCCTTCAGCCGCCCCCGGGGTCGCGGCGACCGTCCTGTCCGGCGCCGGCCCGGGGCGGTAGCCCGCCCGACAGCCGCCCAACCCGGGGTCGTGTCAGAGGCCCACGCCAGATTACTTGCGGCCAAGGTTGCCGCTCTGTAAACAGAAATGCGGTCACCGCTCCCGTTCACTCTCCGCAGGAGGCTCCTATGCGCCGACTGACGGCGGTTGGCTTGGCGGTCGCGGTCGTGATCCTCGCGGCCTGCGGCGCAAGGGCGGTCCAGCTCGTTGCGCCCGCCCCGGACCACCGGACGGCCCTCGACTGCGCGCTCAACGAGGCCAACGCGCGAGGCTACATCCCGGAGGCGGGCGGCGTGGATGCTGGCCACATAACTGTAAATCGCAAGGTAGGCGGCGGTACGAGAGAGGAGGTTGTGACCCGGCTCATGACCCTCGGCCTGGCAGGCGCGAACAGCGTAGAGCTAGACCGTCTCGTCATCGTCGGGGCTGACGGGGATCTGCGGATCACCGCTTGGGCGATCCGTGAGGACGGCAAGGCCGACAGCCCTCGAAAGGAAGCGGTCACGGACGCCCGCGAGATCCTGGCGAAGTGCGCGCGGCCTGGGGGGTGAGGCCACGACCCGGGAGCCCTGCGCCAACCAACCCAACGCAAAGGATGCGATCATGCCAGAAGAACAGGATCTGAGGCGGGACCGGCAGCTCGCTGACAAGGTCTACGAGGCGACCGGGCCCTGAACGACGCGACTCACGCGGCGTCGCGGGCAGGATTGCACATTGACATCAACGTCAGCGAGGAGGAGGAGCAAGCGGAGGGCGCCGCGCCCTGGCCGATGGTGGTAGCGCACATCGAGCGCCGTATCGGCTACGACTAGAAGAACGTCGAGTAGCGCCTGTGGCCGGCCGCCAGACCCGCGGCCAGGCGGCCCGGAAGCCGCCCGCCCAACCTGCCCCGCGCGGTTCTCTCGGAGCGAGGCGCGCGGGGCTACTCTTCCGAATCTGCCCTGACAGAACCGACAGAATCCCCAGGCCTGGGGCGCGGCAGCCGCCGTGCCGGCGGGTCGGGCGGTTCGCACGGGTCGCACGCATGGCCCCGCCCTCCCCTACAGCAGCCGGAGGTGAGCGCGCCCGCCAGCGTTCCCCCTCCTCCCTTCGCGCGCGTCTTGTGCGCGCTTCCACGCCGGTGGCTCCACCGCGGCGAGGTACATCTCGAGCAGCCGGATGACGAGCTCCTCGTCCGCCGGATCGTGGACGTGGACCTCGGCACGCACATGGCCGAGCGAGTCGACGGCCGCGATGTACATCTCTCCGTGCGGGCCGCGGAGGTCAGAGATGCGTATGCCGCGCCTGGCCGGCCACGACCGGCCGGAAGCACCGGGGCCGCGGTTCGCTCGCCCGTTCTGCTCGCGCATGGGGTCGCCTCCATCCCTCGGGGTGTACTCCCGAGGGGCACGTCGGGTCAGGCAGCGGGCAGCGTGCAGCCCACCGATCGCAGCAGCTCGTACAGCGCGTCGTCATCCGAGCGCGCCTCGATCGGCGCGCTCACGGGGTTGCGCATCCCGCGTAGGATGACCAGGCCGTCGGTCGTGGTGCACTTCACGCTGCGGTTGCGGACGGCATACCGGAGGGAGCGAGCCAGCTCATCTCGTCTGCTTGTTTCCGTCCACGACTCCCAGCTCGAGTCGAGTAGGCGGAGCGCGGACATCGTGTCGAGCACGGCCGGCAGCGCCGCGCGCCGAAGCGGCTCGAGCCGGCCCCGGGCGGTGCCCGTGGGTATTCAGCTGCCCGCCGGCTCCATGTTCAGCACCCACGCGGACGAGCAATGCCTTCCGGGCGATGTCGCGAGCGTGAAGCGATTAGGCTTCTTGCTCCTCAGCCGCTCCCTCGGTCGCCCTCGGCGCTCGGCTTCTGCGTCTGGCCGTACGCCTGCTCGAGCAGCGCGCGATACGCAGCGAGCGGGGGCATGCCCAGGGCCGCGCGCCGTTGGTCCACGTGCAGAGAGTCCTCGATCGGCAGGAAGACCGCGCCGTCCGGCGTCAAGTTGACCTGCGTCCCGTAGAGTTGGGGCTGGCCCTTCGCCGCGCGGACCCGGTCCGTCGGCAGCGCCTGGCAACGCCGGCCGCATCGCCTGCCGCGATGGCGCGATCCACGCACGTCAGGTACTCCTCCTGGAACGCGCGGTCGCGATCGGCGTGCTGGACGATGAGGAACGCGGCGCGCGCGCCTTCCCTACCGACGCGCGCGGGCGTCGGCCAGCCATGGGGGTCGCTCGTCACGTGAATCGTCGCCAGGGCCTCATCGGGTGTTGCGACGACCTGCCTTTGTGGAGGCACGCCGACGAACGTCATGCGCCCCGCGGCCGGCGTGCGGAGCACGTCCTGGTACCGTCGGCGCCGTCCGCAAGGATGGCACTCGCCTCGCTCGCGTCCCGACACGCTGCCGCAGCGGTCGGCGCCAGGGCGAGGAATGCGAGGCCGCGGCCCGTGCCATCGCCGGGAGAGAGGAAGACGACACCGCGGCGCCGACCGGCGCTGAAGAGCCGATCCCCCATGCGCTCGAGCGCCTCGTCGAACGCGGGCGGGCCGGGCTGCTCCGGGGCCACGACCGCGAACGGCGTCTCGGCCCAGTCGCCGGTCAGGCGGTTGACCAGCGTCATCGGGATCGAGGTGCCGCCCCAACGCCCGTTGCACTCGATCCAGTGGAGCTCCGCCGTGGCCGGGTCCGCGCCCACCAGGATCGCGTCGAAGCTGCAACGGCCGAAGTAGCCGAGCCGCTGGAACAGCGCTGCCAGCAGGACGGCCTCACGCGCAATGCGAATCGCGGTGTGCTCCGGGAGGTCGGCGGGCACGGCGCCCGTGAACACGCCGGTCGGCCCGCACACCTGCTGCTCGAAGACGCCTTCGACGACGGGTAGGCCTTCCGCCGCGTGGGGGATCCAGAGCTGCACGGACGGCGTCGTGCATACGGGCGATTCCCACACGCTGACGAGGAGCGGGAAGGGCCGCGGCCAGCCGAGGCGGCGGAGCAGACCGCGCAGCGTCTCGCGCACCGCCGCGAGCGGCAGATCCCGCACACACGCTGCGTCGAGCACCGCGTTGCCTTCCCCGCCGGCCGCGCTGGGCAGCTTGATCGCGATCCGGTCGTGATCGTGCGCCAGGCGCCGCACGCGCGCCGCGAGGGCGGCCATGCTGTGGGCCACCGTGGTGTCCGGCAGCGCCCGCTCGCCGAGGAGCTCCGCGGCCTGCCGCGCGAACCACGTCTTGTCGTTGACGCGCCGCGTCACGCCGGGCGGCGGGGCGACGACATGCACGGTCACGCCGGCCTGCTCGCCGATCGCCCCCGCGAGCGCCCAGACGGCGCCGGAGCCGATGTACGGCTGAACGTTGAGTCCGCCCCGGCGCCGCGCGACGTCCGCGAGCCGGGTGAGCAACCCTCCGTCTTGGATCACCCGCGCAGCCAGCGCCCCACGCCGCACCTTCGCTGCCGGCCGCAGCACCTCAACCGCACCCAGGCCCAGCACATCGCGACAGTACGCCTCGAACGCCGGATTGCGCGGCATCCACAGCGCCACGAAGTCGCCCTCGCCGGCCAGCATGAACCCGCGGTACTCGAGCGGACTCGGCGTCCACCGCCCCGCGAGCTGGACCGGCGACAGGTCGTGCACGAAGAGGGAGGGGCCCGCGCCGAAGCCTGCACGCACCCGGTCGCCGAACATCGACGCCGCAGCGATGCCCGGCACCTCTGCCCGGATCCGTGCGGCGAGGCGGTCCACCTCCTCCAGCTCCGACGGATCGAGCCGGACCGGCACGTGCTCGATGACGGGGAGCCGTCCACCGAGCGGATGCCGTACCGACCCGTGTTCGGCGACCGGCCGATCTGGCTGCACCATGCCCTCGCTTCCGCAGACCCCTCCCCGATCGCCTACAACTTCCTTGCCGGGCGGGCTATCTCAGGAGGCTGGATGCGCAGACGCCGCGCGCGCCTCCTTCGTCACCCTGGTCCACCAGGCCAGCTCGTCGAGCAACTGCTCGGCGCGCTCGTTGAGGAAGTCGAAGTCGGACAGCGCCTTGGCGTTCGCCTTCACGGCCTGCATCACCTCCAGCCCGGCGTGGACCGCGGCGTGGACGGGCACCATCTCGAGCTCCAGGCAGATCAAGCGCAGATGCTCGACCGCCCGCGCCGCACCGACACCGCCGTAGCCCACGAACGCGACGGGCTTGTGCTGCAACTCCAGATCGACGTAATCCAGCGCGTTCTTCAGCACGCCCGGGATGCTGTGCTGGTACTCCGCCACCACGAAGACGACGCCGTCCAGCTCCTCCAGTTTGGCGAGCCAACGCGCGGCGGCCTCGGAGCCCTCTGCCTCGGGGGTGCCGTAGAACGGCATCGAGTAGTCGCGCAGGTCAATGATCTCGAAGGAGAGATCGCTGCGCCGCACAGCGAGATCGTGGAACCAGCGGACGGCCGTGTCGGCGAAGCGCCCCTGGCGAACCGTGCTCAAGATGATCCCGATCCTGGGCTTCTCCATGCGTCTCCTCTCACATCCCCACGTTCACGACACGAGCGGTTCTACCCCTGTCCGGGAAACCACTCCGGGCCGCCGCGCCGAGGCCCCCGGGCTGTGACCCATCGCCGGGCCGGAGGCGGCGCGGGCGGGCCGGCATCACCCAAAGCAGGAGGCGGTGCCCGTCACGGCGCACGACTGCGTCATCCGGGCCAGCCAGGGTCGGCGCACCCGGTTCGTGGGGCGCCCGCCAGTGGCCACGACGCGTCTGCCTCCTGGACCCGTGAATCACGCAACGCGGCGAACGGTTCCCGGGGTGGGGAGTGAGCGTGCCCGCAGCCGTCGAGAAGCCCCCGGCCGCGCCCGGCGTCACCACCCCGCCGGGCGCGGCCGGCCCACGCACGGCTCACGCCGTGAAGTCGATCAGCGGCTTGATGATCCCCTCCTCCTTCGTCTCCATGAGCTTGAACGCCCGGTCCAGCTCGTCGAAGCGGAACGTGTGGGTCGTCAACGGCGTCGGATCCACGCGCCCGTTCTCCAGGAGCCGCAGCAGGCGCTGCAGCCGCAGCCGGCCGCCCGGGCAGAGCCCCGTCACGATGTTCTTCTCCGCCATCCCGACGCCCCACTCCAGGCGCGGGATCGCGATGAAGTCGCCCTGGCCGTGGTACCCCGCGTTCGAGATGATGCCGCCCGGCTTGGTGACGCGCACGCAGTTGGCCAGCACCTCGGACGAGCCCAACGCCTCGATCGCCGTGTCCACGCCCTCGCCGTCGGTCAGGTCCAGGATCGCCTGCACCGGGTCGGTCTTGGTGAAGTCGATGACGACGTCGGCGCCGAAGTGACGGGCCAGCTCCTGCCGCCGCGGCACCGATTCCACCGCGATGATGAGCCCCGCGCCGAGGAGCCGCGCGGCCGCCGTCGCCATCAGCCCCACCGGGCCCTGCGCGAAGATCGCAACGGTCCCGCCCATCGGGATCTTGCCGTTCTCTGCGGCCATGAAGCCGGTGCTCATCATGTCCGCGACATAGACCGCTTTCTCGTCGGGGACCGAGTCCGGGATGTGGGCCATGTTCGCGTCGGCTTCGTTGACCAGGAAGTACTCGGCGAAGACGCCGTCCTTGATGTTGGCGTACTTCCAGCCGCCGAGCGCGCCGCCGGACTGGGAGGGGTGGCCCGCCTGCGCGGCGAGGGAGCCCCAATCGGGGGTGATGGCGCCGACGGCGACCCGGTCACCCGGCTTGAAGTCCCGCACCAGCTCACCCACCTTCTCGACGATCCCGACCGCCTCGTGTCCCAGTGTCAGGTTCGTGCGCTCCCCGATCGCGCCGTGGACCGTGTGGACGTCGGACGTGCAGATCAGGGCCTTGGTGGGCCGGACCAGCGCATCGAGCGGGCCCGGCTCGGGGACGGGCTTGTCGACGAACCCTGCCGAACCGATCTGCTTCATGACGAACGCCTTCATGCTGCTCCCCCTTTCCGTTGTGCGGCTGCCTCCACGGTTCGCGCACCGCCCCTACGGGTGAGGAGACTGGCCGAACCGGTGCGATCATCTGCATGGATCGTTCGAACACGATAGGGCACGGATGGGGAGCGATCTGTGGGGGAAGTGCGGATCTCGTGTCGGCGGGAGGAGGAAGGCGTTGTAGGGCAGCCCCTTTGCAGCCACCCGCGCAACTGGAAAAGCCGATCGCCCCGGAATCCTGCGCGGTCGGGTTGGAATCCTGCGCAGCCGGGTTGCCTCAGACTCGCGTGGGGGCTCCTCCCTCGTGCCAGGACCAGCAAGGTGCGCCTCCCTGACGGCCCGCTGCCGGGTCGCGTTGCAGCGAATCCCCCTCCGAGGAACCGGCACCGGATCTCGCAGCCGCGGCGTCCAACGGTCGAGAAGGCGGTGCTGCAGGACGACCACCGAGATGGGATCGGGTCTCACGCTCCGTCGAACCTCACGACGGCGCTCGACCAGGAGGACCGATCCGATGGACCAGGCATCCGTGAGAGCGGCCACTCGGTCCCGAATCGTCGCAGAACCCGGGTGCCCGATCGGGATCTCTTCCCCCGCTCATGGACGCAGCACGTCGGCGGGGCTGGCCGCGCTGGCGTTCCTGTTCGCATGGGCGATCCTTGCGACGAACCCGCTCGCCGCGCAACTCGCGGGACTCGCGCGGCAGCAGCCGGCACTGGTGATCGGCGAGCTGGACGGGTCGGACGAGCAGGTGCTCGGCCATATCCGCGGCGTCGCCGTCGACGGGGCGGGGAATCTCTTCGTGCTGGACGCGCACGCGCACGAGGTGCGCTGGTTCGGCGAGGGCGGCGCGTTCCGCGGACGGCCGGGTCGCCGGGGTCGCGGCCCGGGCGAGCGGACGGCGCCCATGGACATCGCCCTGGACGGCGCCGGCCGCGTGCACGTGCTCGACCCGGCCAACCTGCGCATCACCACGTATACGCCAAGGGACACGGGACTCGTCCATACCGGCGACGTGCGCGTGCCGCCGGGCTACAGCCTGTGCGCGATCGGTGCGCGTCGCTTCCTGCTGCTTCCTCGCGATGAGGGCGTGATCCACGAGGTGGCCGCAGTGGGCAACGTCGTCCGCCCGTTCGGCAGCATAGAATCACCGCCAGAGGAGACCACCGACCGCGAGCTCAGACAGAACCCCATCCAGCGCGAGATCGTGAACGGGGGCGTGCTCCGGTGCGACCCGGCGTCAGGCACTCTCGTGCTGCTGCACACGCCCCTGCCGCTGGTTCGCGCGTTCGCCGCCGACGGTCGGCCGCTGTGGCGGACCGTGCTGTCGGGCTACCGCCCGATCCGCTGGATCTGGAGTCCGACCGAGGACGGGCGGCCGGGGGCTCGGATGGGCGTGGATCCAGCGACCGGCACCGCGCACACGGGCGCCGCCCTCGCCATCACCGACGACGGCCGGATCATCGCGACGCTGAGCGAGACCGGCTACGGCGTGGAGCCCCGCCTCGAAGCGCGCGTTCTGCGGTTGAGCGATGGGAAAGAAATCGAGCGTGCAACCGTGCCGATCCAGATCGCAGCGCTCCGCGGCGGCGCGGTCTACGGACATGTTCGGGAGCCGTTCCCGCGCGTGCCCGTCTACCGGTCGGCGCGGTAGCGCGCGCACGTGCTGCGGAGCTGCGAAAGCCACGGAGCGCGTAGGGTCGCGGCCCGGGTCACGCCGGATCGGTCTGCCGAAACCGATGCCCGCGGCGACGTTCGATCGCACCGCAGCCGCTGATCAGGCCGGAGCCCCGTCACTCCACCCGCATCACTTCCACCGGATCGATGCGCACCGCGCGCACCACGGGCACGCAGCTCGCCGCCACGGCGACGAGCCCCAGCAGCACGGCCACACCCATGAACGTCGTCGGGTCGAACGCCCCGAGACCGTACACGTGGAGCGCGCGCTCCAGCACGCGCGCCGCGGCGTGGCCCAGCACGAGCCCGGCCGCCACGCTCACCGCGGCAAGGGTGGTCCAGCGGCCCACCACGTGCCCGACGACGGCGCGCGCCGGCGCGCCGAGGGCGATCCGGATGCCGTACTCGCGGCTACGCCGCGCGACCTGGAACGCCAACACTCCGTAGAGGCCGACGCCGGCTAGAGCGACGCCGAGGACGCCGAACAACCCGAGGACGCCGGTGGCGAACTGCATGGGGCCGAGCATCTGCGCGGCGGGCCCGGAGAGCGGCTCCGCCCGCTGCACGGCGACGTTCGCGTCGAGCACCTGCACCTCTTCCCGAATGCGGCGGATCAGCATGCCGACGTGCACGCCGTCCTCGTGACGCACGTGCAGCGTCATGCGGCCGGAGTAACGCTGCGCGACGGGAACGAAGACGTACGGCCCGGGCGCGCCGGAGCGCAGGCCGTACCGGCCATCCCGCGCGACGCCGACCACCACCGCCTGGCCGCCGTAGGTGTCAATGACCTTGCCCAACGGCTCCTCGTCCGGCCAGAGGCGGCGGGCGAGTGCCTGGTTCACGATCGCGACGCGCGGCGCGCCGTCCCGGTCCGCGTCGGTGAACTCGCGCCCGGCGACGAGCGGGAGCCGCAGCGTCGTGAAGAATCCGGGGGCCACGTGGTTCTGCGGCACGCCCCACTCGTGGCGAGTCTCGTCGCCACCCGCCGTGCGCACATCGTTGATCAGCGCGCCTCCGCCCAGCAACGGCGCACCGGCGAGCGCGACCTCCGTGACGCCGGGGAGGGCGCGTACGCGCTCGACGAGGGCCGCGTAGAAGGCACGCCCGCGCGTCTCGTCATAGCCGAGGGGGCCCACATCCGTCGTCACGATCACGACCCCTTCGGGGTCGTAGCCGAGGTCGAGCGCGAGCGTCCGCTGGAGCGACCGCACGAAGTTGCCTGCGAGAACGAGCAGCACGACGGCCATCGCGAGTTGGCCAGAAACGAAGAGACTGCGTGCACGCGTACCGGCCGGGCCGGCGTCGCCGTCTCTCAGCGCCGGGAGCAACGCCGGCCGCGAGGCCTGGAGCGCAGGGTAGAGCCCTGAGAGGAGGGCCGTCATCATCGTCAACGCCAGCGCGAAGCCGAGCACGCGCGGTTCGAGGCGCAGGTCCAGCGCGAGCTGCTGCGAGCCGAAGAGCGGAGCGGCGGCGACGACGCGCGCGCCGACCACCGCGAGCAGCACGCCGCCAGCTCCGCCGAGCAGTGCGAGCAGCGTGTACTCCGTCATGAGCTGGCGGACGAGACGCCCCCGGCCTGCGCCGATGGCCAGGCGGATGCCGATCTCGCGGCGAAGCGCGACGCCGCGGGCCAGCAGCATGCCGGCGATGTTCGCGCTGGCGATCAGCAAGACGAGCAGCGCCGTGCCGAACAGCGTGGTGAGCCCGGTCCGCGCGTCGTCCCGCATGCTGCCGTGAATCATGCCGGTCAACGGCTCGAGCATCGCACCCCGCACGTGCGTCTGCGGCTCGTCGGGCGGGATGTGTTTCGCCGTCGCATCCACCAACGCGGACGCAGCGGCCGGCTCGACGCCCGGACGCAGCCGCCCGAAGATGGCCAGCCACGCGGCCATCGCTTCGAGTCCGCTGGCGCGGCGGGCGGCGACGACGGGGACCCAGACATCGCTGGGCATGCCAGGCAACGTGCCCGTGAATCCGCGCGGCGCCACGCCCACGATGGTGAACGGCTGACCGTCGATGTGCACCACACTGCCCAGCACGTCCGGATCGCTGCCGAACCGGTCACGCCAGAAGTGGTACGCGATGACGGCGGACGGCTCGTCGTCGCGCGCAAAGAACGAGCCGGCCTCGGGATGCAGGCCGAGCACCGAGAAGTAGTTGCCCGACGTCATCACGCCCCGTGCCGCCATCGTCTCGCCGCGAACACGCACCGAGAAGATGGTCAGACGATGCGCGGCGAGGCCGGTGAACAGCGTCTGCGTCGCCTCCCGGTAGCGCACGTAGCGCACGTACGGCACGCCCCTGCCCTCGACGCCCTGCCAGACCGCACCCCAGCGCAGCTCCTCGAGCGCGAACAGCCGGTCCGGCGACGGCACCGGCAGCGGACGGAGCAGGGCCGCGTTCACCATGCTATAGACGATCGTCGTGGCGCCGACGCCCACGGCGATGGTCAGCACGGCGATGAGGGTGAATCCCGGGGTCTTCCCGAGACTGCGCGCCGCGTAGCGGAGATCCCGCAGGAAGTCTTCCAGCCAGCGTGCGCCGCGGCCATCGCGCATGAGCTCCTTGTGGTACTCGACGCCGCCGAACGCGATGAGCGCGCGGCGCCGCGCTTCCTGCGGGTCCATTCCTGCGCGGATGTTCTTCTCCGTCTCCATCTCGATGTGCAGACGGAACTCCTCGTCCATGCGGGCTTCGGCGGCGTGGCGCGCGAAGAGGAGGCTCAGGCGGGTTCGGAGGGCGTGGAGCCAGTTCATGGATCGTGCTCCGATCAAGGGAAGGCGTTCGGCGCGCGTGCGCAGCGTTCCGCGGCTCCATGCTCGGCCGCCCGGGCGTCGTACTGTGCGCGGCCCGGGCCGCGGCCCCGGCATCGAGAGAATGGCTCCTGCGGCGGCGTTCGCGCGCTGCGTGCGGCGAGGGTGCGCCGGGTTCGCGGCGGCCCGCTCGTTCGCCCGCGTGGATCAGGCGCTGCGCAAGACCATCTCCAGCGCCGCCGCGAACCGCCGCCAGCTCTCGATTTCCTCCCCCAGCACGCGTCGGCCGGCCGGGGTGATCTCGTAGTAGCGCGCCCGGCGGTTGTTCTCCGTCACGCCCCAGGAGCTCTTGACCAGACCTTCCTTCTCCAGCCGCTGGAGCGCCGGGTAGAGCGAGCCCTGGTTCAGCTCCAGCGCGCCTTTGGACACCTGCTGGATCCGCTGGCTGATCCCCCAGCCGTGCATCGGGCCGAGGGAGAGCGTCTTCAAGATCAGCAGGTCGATCGATCCGCGGAGTGCATCGGTCTGCGAGCGTGGGGACACGATCGGCTCCGGGTCTGGAGTCCAATGTCGATGTCGACAGAAACGATGACCCGCGTTCCTGTCGATGTCAAGAGGAACAGCTCCGATGGTCCTCGCCCATGCTCTCGCCACTTGCGCTGCGGATGGTCCACCACACGGGGACCCGCTGATCATGGACGGCGCGGGTGTCCGGGTCGTGAACCCGGCTCCGCGGGCGGCGACCACGCTGGGCTGGCGGCTTGCGGATGGCTCCACGGTGTGGATCGGCGAGCATCCCGCTACCGACACCTCGTGGTCACGCTCAGCGACGGCACCCCGGCCATCACGAGCATGGTGTTCGGCCTGCAACGGCATCTCGCCGTCGCGGCCGGCCGGCTGGCGCTGGCCACGAGGGACGCGTACGGCACCCGCGTCTACGACGCGGCCGGCAGACGCCGCGTCACGCCACCCTCCCCGCCCCCGCGTCGATCCGGTCGGAGCGCGTCGGAGTCGAAACCGTGCGGCTGTATCGACGCGAAACGGGCGGGGCTTGAGCGACGTGCGCACGCCCGCCGGTGCGGTTCCTGCAACAGACAAGGTGGTGGAGGCGAGTCACTCCCACCGCTCTCGCCTGGCCGGGTAGCTCAATGGGAAGAGCCGGGATCCTTCATTCCCGAGACGGCGGTTCGAATCCGCCCCCGGCCATGGACCGCCCTCTCGAAGCCGGCTGGCTTCGATCGGCAAGGCGAGTCGAACGCTGAGCGGGGCCCGGCGAACCGGGCCCCGCGTCGTCGGACTCCTCAGAACCGGATGGACAACGCGCCGGCGAGGAAGAGGTCGTTGCGGGTGGAAGAATCGGAGAGCTTGCCGTCGAGGCCGTCGAAGCTGGACAGGTAATCGCGGGCCTCGAGACGCAGCCCGAACCTGCCGGCGTCGAACTGCACGCCAGCGGCGCCGTAGCCGGCGAAGTCGGTCTCCGCATCCACGTCGCGGTCACGGAAGCTGTACGTGCGGGCGCCGGCGCCGATGCCGATGAACGGCCGCCAGGTCCAGGCGGACGCGCCCAGCGAGAAGTCACGGCCCAGCTCGACTCCCGCATCGTACTGGAACAGGTCCAGATCGTTGTCATCCGCGGCCGCAGCGGAAGTGGCCTTGGCTTCGGAGGGACTCCAGCCGAAGTTGCCGACGATGCTCAGCGCAGGGGTCACGCGGTACGCCAGCGTGGTCCCCAGCGCGAACGCGTCCTTCAACTCATCCCGCTGGTCACCTGTGGGGATGTATGCGCCGACGAACGGCCGGAGCTCGATCCTGCGCGCCGCGACCTCCTGTGCAGCGGCCTGCCCAGCGAGCAACCCGATCCCAACGACTGCGACTGCGGCCGACAGCGCCGCCCTGGTCGTCAGCCTCATATGACTCCTCCGTTGTGCGACTACCGGTTGATTGGTTTCTCCGCCTGTGCCCGGCGGTTCTCGGTGCCGGGACACTTCGCGCTCCGCGGCGGCGACCCGTCCACGTCGCCGGTCCGCGGGGCTCGTTCCCGCGCGCGGCGTCGCGGGCGGGGGACGACGTCTTCGGCCCACCGGGTGTGTGCCCCGGTCGTCGTCCATGAGGGAACAAACCGCTGGATCGTCTCCCGGATCACGTCGGTGGTCGAATTCGTCGCTCTATGTGCTATTCAGCCATGAATCAAATAGCCCCGGAAACCGCGGCCGTCGCTCGATCCGGCGCCGGTACAGGCGCGCCGGATCGGCCCGGCCGCGTTGTTCAGCGCTCAACATTACATGGGTGACATGACGCTGTAAAGGGGGCGGCCGGCCCAGGCGGCAGTCCCCACCAGTGGGCCGCGCCGCGCCCGCAAGCCGGGCCCGGCGCGGCCGCAGGCAGCGTCGCTCTCAAACGCCCCCGGCCGCCACGACCGGCGCGGGCCCGCCCACATCCACCACGACCCGGGTCGGGATCCGGTTGACCGGCGACTCGTTCGGGTCCTCGAACCACTGGAAGTAGCGCTCCGCGCCTTCGATCCCCTGCCGCACCAGCTCCTGCTTCTCTTGCTCGGAGATGTCGAAGTCGGTGGTGCCGACGTCGAGGGTGTCGATGTAGATCGTCCGCTGCCAGTCGTCGCTGTGCAGGTGCATGTGTTCCTGGGCGTTCAGGAGCGCAGTCACGAGGGCCTTGGCGTAGTCCGAGAACTTCTTGATCGGCTTGCTCTGGAGCGGCTCGTCGTAGCGGAAGAGGCCGATCTGGTCCCGCGTGTCGAGGCGCATCCCGAGGGTTTGACGGTTGTAGACGTACGGGCTGCGGCCCGGCCGCACGAGTTGGAAGATGGCGTTCTCGCGGTTGTAGTACTCGGTGCGCCGCGCTGCGTACGCTTCGTTCTGCATGTCAATGTACTTCTCGCGGTCGAACAGCTTGACGGGGTAGTTGAGTTGCACGCCGCCGTCCACGTAGACGTCGCCGCGCGGCCCGTGGCGGACCGCGGCGAAGAAGAGCGGGATGGACATGGAGATGCGGACCGCGGTGGCGAGAGGCATGTCCGGGTGGCGCTCGGCGGAAAAGACTTCCGCGAAGCCGGTGGAGAGGTTGGTGCCGATGACGTAGAGCTCGGGCCGCCCGGAATCCTTCAAATCCGCGAACGTGGCGCGTTCCGAGCCGAGCTTTGCCTTGATGATGTCGCCGATCCAGCTCGAGACGAAATCTCCCTTGTTCCAGCCGAAGTCGCGGGCGAGGCGCCGGATGTCGCGGATCACGCCGAAGGAGTCGTCCATGAACTTCTTGAAGTCCACGGAGGAGAGCAGCTCGAGCATCTCGGCGTTGGTGTAGCCCAGCGCGACGATGAGTGCGTTGATGGCGCCCGCGCTCGTTCCGCCCACGCGGGTGATGTGCTCCAGCAGTCCGCGCTGCTCGAGGATCTGCATCGCGCCGACGTACGCAATGCCCTTCACCCCACCGCCCTCGAACACGAGGTTACGGAACTGGACCGCCATGGTTCACCTCCGTCACGGGGTTGAATGACGAGCGCAACGGCATGCGGCCGCCGGCGCGTGCTCGCTGGCGCGAGGCGCGACGGTGCCGTCGGTTCGTGTTCGTCGTCGCCAGAGCGGCCGGATCGTTTCGGGCGCGGGCGGCGAACAGGGCCGTGACCCGACGCGGTGCACGAATGTGCCGGGGGGCGCCGTCAGTGCAAGGAGGTCGCGGCCGCGGAAACGAGGAGCTCGTGGGCGGCTGGCCCAAGGACTCCATGAGCGCCGGTGCGGAGCGGGTGGTGCGTGCCGGCACGGCGCGCCGTGCGGGTAGCGTTGTTACGCTGCCTTCCGGGCTCCCGGCCGCGTCCCGATGACCGGCAGCCAGAGCGTGAAGGTCGATCCCTTGCCGGGGGTGCTGACGAGGGTGACGTCGCCCCGCAGAGCACGGGCGATGCGGCGGCTCATGGCCAGGCCCACGCCGGCACCGCGGCGCTTGCCGGGCTCGAGGCGCGTGAATTCCCGGAAGAGCAGCCGCTGCTTCTCCTTCGGGATACCAGGGCCGGTGTCCACGACGTCAATGGCGACCCACCTGCCCGGCGTCGGCGCCGCGCCGTCCTCGCGTTCCTCGACGCGCACCGTGATCGAGCCCCGCTCCGTGAACTTCAGCGCGTTCGACAGCAGGTTGCTCAGCACCTGCCGGATCCGTGCGGCGTCGCTCTCGATGAGCGACAGCTCCTCGGGCACTTCGGTGCGCAGCTCCAGCCCCTTCGATTCTGCCTGTGCGCGGTACTCCTCCGCGATGGTGCGGACCACCTCGCGCACGTCGGTGGGGGACGGCTCGACCTCCACCTGACTGGCTTCCCAGCGCGCGAGGGCGAGCAGGTCCTCGATGAGCTCCAGCGCGGTGCGGATCGAGCGGCGCGCGCGCGACACGCCTTCCCGCACCTTCTCTTCGAGCTCGCCGGCGACGCCCTCTTCCAGGAGCTGGAGGTAGCCGTCCGCTGCGCCGAGTGGGTTCTTCACGTCGTGACCGAAGCCGCGCATGAGGCGCGAGCGGCTCTCGGTCAGGCGGACCAGTTCGGCCCGGCGCCGCTCCGCCTCTTCGCGCGCCCGGCGCGCCGCCTGGTAGAGGCGGGCGTTGTCGATCGCGAGGGCGGCGCGGCCGGCGAGGTCCTCGGCGAGCGCCACGTCTTCCGGTCCGTAGACGCGCCCGGGCCGCGTTGCCATGAACTGGATGGCGCCCAGCGCGCGTCCCCGCGCGATGAGTGGAACGAGCAGGATGAACCGCGGCGAGATCTCCCGTAGAACGGCCAGGTGCTCGGCGCTCTGTGCACTCGCCTCCACCGCCTCCCATTCCGTGAGCACCATGGACCTGCCCGTGCGCATGGCCTCGAAGATGGGATGGCGGCTGCCCGGTTTCGGGGCAAAGGCCTCGAGCCGCCGGGCCTGTCGGTCGATGTCGGGGGTCGGGCTCGTGGACACGATGCGCCGGATCTCGTCGTTCTCCTGGACGATGTCGATCAGGCAGATGTCGGCGAACGCGGGGACGGCGAGGTCGGCCGTGGCGCGAAGGGTGTCCTCGTAGTCGATAGAGCTGGCCAGGATCCGCGCCCCGTCGGAGAGGAACCGTTCGCGCGCCTCGCTCGCCGCCAGCTCCCGGGTGCGCCGCTCGAGCCGCTGGCTGAGGCGCACCACGAACAGGATGGACGCGAGCGCCATGACCACCAGAATCGAAGAGAGAACCACCCCCAGTCGCTGGATGGCCGCGGACTCGCGGCGCCGTTGGTTCACGTGCGCGACGATCGTATCCACCAGACGCGTGGTGCCGTTCAGGACCTGCCGGTAGAGTTCGTCCTGCGCGGGCAACACCACCGCGTATGCGCGCGGCGTCACGCGGGTTGCCGCCACACTGTCCTGCTGTGCGTGCCACTGCTCCAGCAGAGCATCCAGCCGCGCCAGTTCGGAGGCGGCCGCCGGCCCCAGCTGCTGGACGAGGGGGCGAAGCGCCTGCAGCGCACGCGCCTCTTGGGCCCGCGCGTCCCGGTACTGCTCCAGGTGCCTGGGTTGGCCGTCAATGATGTAACCGCGGATCGCTGCCGCCTGCTGCGCGACCGACACCTCCAGTCGGTTCACGAGCAGCCGCGCCGGTTCCCAGACTTCAGTGGCCTCCTCGCGGATCACCGCGCCCCGGCGGCTCACCACGACGGGGACGGCCAGCAGTGCGACGAGCGTGAAAATCACCAGCGCGACGGGCAGCCGCCCCCGCCAGGGGGTGCCTGCGCCGGCGGAGGGGATGCCGTCACCGGCGGCGGTGTGCGGCGGGGGGCCCAACGCCATACGCGGTCCTTGCCAGTGCTCGCCCAGACGTACGTCGCACAGGGCGGGCCACGGGGGCGGGTGGCCGGCCGACTGCCGCCCTGGCACGGCCTTGCTGTGGAGCGCCGCGCCCGGGCGCCGTTCCACGTCTGGCCTCGGGCCGGTCCTGGCGGATCGCGGTGCCGCCGCGATCCACCGTAGGCGTGCCAGCGCGTTGTCGGAACACGACTTGCTCCACTGTCTCCCTGAACGCCGACAAGGGAGGCAGCATGCGCGACTCGAGACACTACCTGCAGCTCGCGCTGTTCCTCGTGGCGATTCCGATCGCCGCGGCCGTGCTGTTCCGCTACGACGTCCTCGACTTCTTCGGCCAGGGGCCGGGGATGGAGCTGAGGGTGGACCTGTCGGAGCGCCGGCTGCGTGTGGTGGAAAACGGCAAGACCATCAAGACCTACGCCATCGCGGTCGGCCGGCCGAGCAACCCGACGCCGACCGGCAGGTTCCGCACGGGGCGCATCGAGTGGAACCCGTCGTGGAACCCGCCGAACTCGCCGTGGGCGCGGGGCATGAAGCCGCGCAAGCCGGGCGACCCGCAGAACCCGATGCAGGGGGTGAAGATCTACTTCCGTGAGCCGGCGTACTACATCCACGGGACCAACGACCCGGCGTCGATCGGCCAGGCGGCGTCGCGCGGCTGCATCCGCATGACGCCGGACGACGCCCGTGAGCTGGCGCGGATGATCGAGAGGGCGGGCGGCAGCGTGCCGCTGATCATCAGCCCGTAAGGCGGGGGCGCTTCGCCCCCGCGCGTCTCGCGGCTCCGCGGGCTCGAGAGGGTCTCGCGGTCCCGGGCAGACCCGGCTGAGGACCTCCTGCGGGTACCGGCCGGTGGCGGTGACCTCGCCGCTCGCGCACAGCCGCGGAGATCGTCACGGCCGCCAGGCCGGGTACTCCCCGTTCCGAGAGAGATCGCGGACCTGACCGGGATCGCATCGACGATCACGTTCCACGGGCTCCCCGTGCCGACGATCCACCTGTGGTCGGGGGACCACGAGACCCCGGGCGCGAGACCGTGCCGACCGAGGCGATGCGCAGGTCCCCGGCGTCCGGGCGCACGAGCCTCAACGGGCCCAGGAAGCCCATCGCGTACGCGATCCATGCGCCGTCCGGCGACCAGCGCGGCGCGTACACTCCCATCTCCGGCCGGGCCTGGAAGTCCATCCACCGGCGAGGGGGGTCGTGTTCTCGCCGGCGAGGCCGGTTCCCGCTGCGGCACGTGGACGATTACGCGACGCGCGTACCCGAACGCTGGCTGCGCCACGACGGCGTCATGCTCCCGATGTACCAGAGCGAAGCGCCGTGGCGTGGTCTCGCGGCGCACGAAGTGCGGCAGGACGAGTCGTGAGGGCTGAGCACCGTGACGACCCGGTCGTCCGGCGTGCCGGCTACGCGGCGCGCCGTTCCATCACCGGTAGCGCTTCCTCCGGCGCCACCGGACGTGCATAGCGATCGAGCGCATCCGTGTACGCCTCGAAGAGCGTGGGCGGCGCGGCGACCTTGCGGTCCGCCACCATCTTCCTGAACTGGATCGCATTGACCAGCGCCTTGCCGCGGCTGTGATTGTTGAAGACGACGTCGACGACGTCGGTCGTGGGGTCGCGCGCGATCTCCCGCGCACGCGAGGCCCACGTCCGCAGCTCCTCGGGCTCGTAGAGGTAGTCGTAGCGCGCACCGTCCGCGTCCTTGCGCCACCAGTTGCGGTAGTTGCGCCCGTGCACGCGCACGTAACCGACGCGCGCCGTGCTCCGCGCCGAGGGCCCGGTGGACCGGCGGAACAGCGGCTGGTCGATGTTGACGAACCCGACGCCACGCTCGCCGAGCCACGCGTAGAACCCCGGATCGTTCCAGCTCTCGTGCCGCACCTCGACGACGAGCGGGTACTTGCGGAACGCCTTCACCAGGTCCGCGAGCCACTCGCGGTTCGCATCGTCGTTCTTGAACGACCAGGGGAACTGGATCAGGACAGCGCCGAGCTTTCCCGCCTGGTGGAGCGGGTCGAACCCGTTGCGCACACTGCGGACCTCGCCGAGCGTCCATGCTTCGGTGCGCTCGTGCGTGAAGCGGCGCCACAGTTTGGCCGTGTAGCGGAAATGGTCCAGGTCGCGCACGCGCGCGGCCCACTTCTCCGCGACAGCGCTTCGCGGCGGCCGGTAGAACGTCGAATTGATCTCGATCAGGTCGATATAGCCGGCGAGGTACCGGACCGGGTCGAAGCCGCGCGGCTTCGGCTGGGGGTAGACCACCCCGTTCCAGTCGGCGTAGTCCCAGCCGGCGACGCCCACGCGGATCGGGCTCATGGGGGTCGAGGGCATGGCGGAACCTCCGTTCATGCGCAGATGAGGGCTCGCGAGGAACATGCCGGGACCGTCTGGATGCGTGACGTGGCCTACACACCGCACGCGCCTGGCGTCTGATCCGTGGCTGGCATCGTGGGCGCGGGTGTCCAGGCTGCCCTGGGCGCAGATGTTGCACGCCGCCCGGCACTCTTCGCGGGGGCTGCGGAGGCAGGATGCGCCGCTTCGCTCATCGTTCCGCCGCGTTCGTGCTGCCGGGGCGGCGTGCCGGGCGGGTGCTGTCAGCCGCGGCGCTCGCAGGCTGCGCCCCCAACGCCCAGTCCGTGACCGCGCCGAACGGCCCGGCGGCCGAGCGGCTGCTCGAGCTGTCCTGGATCCTGTTCGCGATGGGCGGCGCGGTGTTCGCGCTCGTCGTGGTTCTCTTGTTGTACGCGATTTTCCGGCGGCACCGCCCACCACTGCCACCGTCGGCTGCCGCCGACCGGCGCGCCACGCGATGGATCGTGATCGGCGGCGTCGCGTTCCCCGGCGTCGTGTTGAGTGCGTTCTTCCCGTACGTGCTGCGGGTGCAGCGCGCGACGCAACGGCCGCCCGAGGATGCGGCGCTGACGATCGAGGTGCGCGGGTATCGATGGTGGTGGGAGGTCCGGTATTTCTCGGATGATGGGCAGCCGGCGTTCGAGACGGCGAACGAGATCCGCATCCCGGTCGGCCAGCCGGTGCGGGTGCGGCTCACGTCGGCCGACGTGATCCACAGCTTCTGGGTGCCGCGGCTCCAGGGCAAGCTGGACATGATCCCGGGCCGCGTGAACGAGACCTGGATCCAGGCGGACGCGCCGGGCGTGTACCGCGGCCAGTGCGCGGAGTACTGCGGCCACCAGCACGCGAAAATGGCGCTCCTGGTGGTCGCGGAGCCGCCGGATGCGTTCGCGGCGTGGCACGCGCGGCAGCTCCGGCCCGCGGCCGAGCCGTCCGACCCTCTCTCGGCACGCGGCCGGTCCATCTTCCTCGGGAGCGGATGCGCGGCCTGCCACACGATCCGCGGCACGCAGGCCGCAGGAACGCTCGGCCCCGACCTTACGCACGTCGGAGGCCGGCTCACGCTCGCGGCGGCGACGGTGGCGAACACGCCCGACCACCTGGGCGCCTGGATCGTCGACCCGCAGCGCATCAAGCCGGGCAGCCTCATGCCCGCCACGCCGCTCGCGCCTGCCGACCTCAGCGCACTCATCCACTATCTCACGATGCTGGAGTAGCCGGCCGTGAGCACCGCACCGGCAGCCAGGCCTCGCGGTGAGGACCGGCTCCAGCGCTTCGAGCAGGCGTGGGCGAGCCCGCCGGGGCTGGACGGCATCATCCGGGAGATCAACAACATCCCGGTCGCGCACCGCTACATGGCCACCGCGTTCGCGTTCTTCCTCGTCGCGGGTGTGTTCGCCATCGTGATCCGCACGCAGCTCGCGCGGCCGGAGAACACGCTGCTCGGCCCGGAGGCGTACAACCAGCTCTTCACCATGCACGGGACGGCGATGATGTTCCTGTTCGTCATCCCGTTCACCGAGGCGCTGGCGACGTACATGCTGCCGCTGATGCTAGGCACGCGCGATCTCCCCTTCCCCCGGCTGACGGCGCTGAGCTACTGGACCTTCCTCTTCGGCGGGCTGTTCATCTTCAGCAGCTTCTTCTTCGGCCTCGCGCCGGATGGCGGCTGGTTCGCGTACGTCCCGCTCACCAACCGCGAGTACTCGTCCGGCCTGAACATGGACTTCTGGGACATCGGTCTGAGCGTCGCGGAGATCGCGGCGATGGGCGCGGCCGCCGGGCTGATCGTCGCGGTGCTGCGGATGCGCGCGCCGGGCATGGCGCTTCATCGCATCCCCGTGTTCGCGTGGTCGATGCTGATCGTCGCCTTCATGATCATCTTCGCCTTCACGCCGCTGATCGTCGGCACGGCGATGCTCGAGCTCGACCGCAAGGGGTTCACGGCGTTCTTCAAGCCCGAAGCGGGCGGCGAGCCGCTGCTGTGGCAGCACCTGTTCTGGGTGTTCGGCCACCCCGAGGTCTACATCATGTTCCTGCCGGCGGTCGGAATCGCGACGCAGGTCGTGCAGGTGTTCGCGCGCCGGCCGGTCGTGAGCTACACGCTGGTGGTGCTAGCGCTGCTCACGACGGCGTTCATCGGCTTCGGGCTGTGGGTACACCACATGTTCACGACCGGGCTCTCCCCCGCGGCCATGGGTCTGTTCGCCGCCGCCAGCTTCCTCATCGCGATCCCCAGCGGTATCCAGATCTTCAGCTGGATCGCGACGTTGTGGACGGGGCGGCCGGTCTGGCGCACGCCGCTGCTCTTCGTCGTCGGAAGCATCGTCATCTTCGTGGCGGGCGGGCTGACGGGCGTGATGGTGGGGGTGCCGGCGTTCGACGCGCAGGCCCACGACAGGTACTTCGTGGTTGCGCACTTCCACTACGTCCTGATCGGCGGCGTGGTCTTCCCGCTCTTCGCGGGGCTGCACTACTGGCTGCCGAAGATCACCGGCCGGATGCTGGACGAGCGGCTCGGCAAGTGGAACTTCTGGCTGATGTTCATCGGCTTCAACGTCGCGTTCTTCCCTATGCACATCGCGGGGCTGCTCGGCATGCCCCGGCGCGTGTACACGTACCCGGCCGAGCTGGGGCTGGGCGGCGTGAACCTGGTCTCGACGATCGGCGCGTACGGCTTCGCGATCGGCGTCGCGCTGCTGCTGGCCAACCTGCTGCTGAGCCTCCGGCGCGGGCGGCCGGCCGGCGCCGACCCGTGGGAAGCGGATACGCTCGAGTGGTCCGAGACGTCGCCGCCGCCGGCCGCCCAGTTCCGCCGGATCCCGGTGGTGCGTTCGCGGCACCCGTTGTGGGAGCAAGGCTCGCTGGATCCGCAGGACGCGTGGACGGAGCAGTTGCTCGAGCCGCTGGACACCGCGCCCGGCGGCTGGCGCGGCGCGCTGGTGGTCACGATGCTGGATGCGCGGCCGCTCGCGGTCGTGCACGTGCCAGGCCCAACGATTTGGCCTTTCGCCATGTCCGTGGGCTTCCTGGTCCTGTTCGTGGGTGCGTTGCTCGAGGATCTCTTTCTTCTCGGCATCGGCAGTGCGATCACGCTGGGCTGCCTCGTGGGCTGGTTCTGGCCCTCGAAGACGGAGAGCACGGCGCTCGAGGAGTACGGCGGGGAATCGGGCGGGGACAGGCTGCCCCTCGCCGTGGCAGGGCCGCTCGCCAACGGCGCCTGGGGCACGGGCATCCTGCTGCTGGTGCTGCTGACGGCGCTGGTCACGCTCATTGCGAGCTTCTTCTACCTCGCCGATGAATCCATCGGGCGGCCGGCGGACGCACCGGACCTGGGCTTGCCCGGCCTCGCGACCGGCGTGGCCGCCACGCTCGCGGCCGCGGGTTCCATCGTCCTGCGGAGCGCGGTGCGGCCGGCTCGCGTGACGCAGCGGCGCCTCGCGACGCTGGCGGTGCTCGGGCTCGGCGCGACGTTCATTGCCCTGACCGCCGCCTCCGCACTGGAAACCGGTCTCTCGCCCGCGTCGAGCGCGTACGACTCCGCGTTCGTCGGGCTGCTCGGGTTCCAGTGGACCGTGATGCTGGTGCTCCTGGCGATGATGGGGGCAGCGACGTTGTGGGCGTGGCGGGCGCCGCGCGACCCGCGCGGCCGCGGCGTCGCGTTCAACGCGGCACTGGTCGCGCTGTTCGCGGCGCCGAGCTGGCTCGCCGTGTTCCTCACCCTCTACGTCACGCCGAGGCTCGGGTAGCCCATGGGCGCGGGGACCAGACGGGCACGGGACACCGGCGGCGAGCCGCGCCTCGGCCGGGGCCGGCTCTTCTTTGCCGTATTCGGCGCCGCGATCGCGTGGTCGCTGCACCTGCTCATGAGCTACCTCATCATCGCGACGTTCTGCAACACCGGCTGGCCGGGCCTGCGCGTCGCACTCGTGGCCACGACGCTCCTCAGCGCCGCCGGCGCCGCTGCATCCGGCGTCGTCGCCTACCGCACCTGGCGCGCGCACGTGGGCGGCCAGGCGTGGGACGCTGCGCTGCGCGATCCCCACGGCCGCGCCACCGGGTTCCTGCTGGTCATGGGGATGGTCGCCGCCGGCCTGTTCCTCCTCTTCATCCTGCTCGGCGGCCTGCCGCCGTTCCTGCTGCCCGGGTGCGGACCGGGGGTGCAGGTCGCCGCGGCTGCCGCGTGAGACGCAGGCCCCCACGACCGACCCGGGGACAGGGGCCTGGGCCCGCACGCGACCGCCCGGGAACGGGCCCGGCGAGCGGCCGGGCAGCGCGTCCCCGCCTTCCCTCCCGGCCCGAAGGCGCTATCTTGCCCCGCAGTCATGGACCCCACGTTTTCGGTGACACGGAGAAGCAGCGTATGAGCTACGGCACCGGCCGCACGCCCGCACGTCGGATCATCGTGCGGGCCTCCTTCCTCGCCTTGCTGCTCGCCGCCACGCCGCTCGCCGGCCAGGAGCGGCGGCAGCTCACCGCCGAGGACTACGCACGCGCCGAGCGCTTCCTCCCGGCCAACGTCGCGCCGCTGGTCACGAACGTGGCTGGCTCGCCCACCTGGTTGTCGGACGGCCGCTTCTGGTACAGGCTGCGCACTCACGACGGCGTGCAGTACATGCTGGTCGACCCGGCCCGTGGTCGGCAGGCCACCGCGTTCGACCACGCTCGACTCGCCTCCGCGCTGTCCGCGGCGACGGGCGCCCGCGTGGAGCCCACGGCCCTCGCCATCCAGGACCTCCTCTTCACCGGAGGCCGGCGCGAGGTCGCGGCCACCGTCCGGGGGCAGCGCTGGACGTGCGACGTGGCGGCATACACCTGCGCCGCGGTGGACACGACCCGTCCGCCGTTCCCGCCACCGCCCAATTCGGTGACGTCGCCCGACGGGCGCTGGGCCGCGTACATCCGGGACCACAACCTGTGGGTCAGGGACCTGCACACGGGCGAGGACCGGCAGCTCACGACGGACGGCGTCGAGGACTTCGGCTACGCCACCAACAACGCCGGCTGGTACCGGAGCGATCTGCCCGTGCTGCTCTGGTCGCCGGACTCCAAGAAGATCGCCACGTTCCAGCACGACGCCCGCGGCGTGAGCATGATGTACCTGGTGAGAGCAAACGTCGGCGCGCCGCAGCTCGAGGCGTGGCGGTACCCGTTCCCCTCGGACACCGTGGTCTTCCGGATCCACCGCGTCATCATCGAGGTCGAGACCGGGCGCGTCATCCGGCTGCAGATGCCGCCCGACGCGCATCGGTCCACCATCAACGACCACATCGCCGAAGGCAGCCGGTTCCTGGATGTACAGTGGTATCCGGACGCATCGCACCTGGCGTTCGTCAGCTCATCGCGCGACCACAAGCATGCGATCCTGCGCATCGCGAACGCCTCGACGGGCGAGGTGCGCACGGTCCTGGAGGAGCGGTCGCCGACGCAGTTCCAGTCCGGGATCGCGGCGTTGGGCGTGTCCAACTGGCGGGTGCTGCCCGCGTCCAACGAGGTGCTCTGGTGGTCCCAGCGGGATGACTGGGGGCACCTCTACCTGTACGACCTGCGTACGGGCCAGTTGAAGCACCAGATCACCCGCGGCAACTGGAACGTCGCCGCGCTGCTCCACGTGGATGAGAAGAACCGCGTGCTCTACTTCACCGGCGTCGGCCGCGAAGAGGGGCGCGATCCTTACTTCCAGCACTTCTACCGCATTGGCATGGACGGCCGCGGACTGCGGCTGCTCACGCCGGAGAACGCGAACCACAACATCGAGGTCTCGCCGGACGGCGAGTACTTCGTGGACACATACTCGACGCCGGTGGAGCCGCCGGTGACCGTCGTTCGCCGCATGCGTGACGGCCGCCTGATGACCGAGCTCGCCCGCGCGGACATCTCGCGCCTGCTCGCGATCGGCTGGAAGCCGCCCACGCCCATCGTGGTCAAGGCCCGGGATGGCAAGACGGACCTCTACGGACTGATGTTCACGCCCACGCAGCTCGACAGCACGGCGAAGTACCCGATCGTCAACTACATCTACCCTGGCCCGTGGAACAGCAGCGTGGGCTCGCGGAACTTCATGCCCGCGCGCCGCGACCACCAGGCGATGGCGGAGCTGGGCTTCGTCGTCGTCGCCATCGACGGGATGGGCACCGAGTGGCGCTCCAAGTCGTTCGCCGACTTCTACTACGGCAACATGGCCGACAACACCATCCCCGACCAGATCGCGGGCATGCGCCAGCTCGCGGAACGCTACCCGTGGATCGACATCGAGCGGGCGGGCATTTGGGGCCATTCGGGCGGCGGGTTCGCCACGGCGGCTGCGATGTTCCGCTACCCCGACTTCTTCAAGGTCGGCGTCGCCCAGGCCGGCAACCACGACAACCGCAGCTACGAGGACGACTGGGGCGAGCGGTTCATGCCGCCCTACGAGCGCACGAACGGGAGCGACAACTGGGCGATCCAGGCGAACCAGCTCGTGGCTCAGAACCTGCGCGGCAAGCTGCTGCTGGCCCACGGCGCGATGGACGACAACGTGTCGATCTACAACACGTACCTGGTGGTGGATGCGCTGATCAAGGCGAACAAGGACTTCGACCTGATCGTCTTCCCGTACGCGCGGCACGGCTTCGGCGTGGACGACAACTACATGACGCGGCGCCGCTGGGACTACTTCGTCAAGCACCTCCTGGGCGCGGAGCCGCCGAAGGAGTACCGGATCGGCGGGCCGCGGAGCTAAGCGGGGCGGTCGTCGCCTCGCAGGCCGCGGTACCGGAGTCCGTAAGGGGGTTCGCTGGGTCCGCGCGGCGGTGGTCGTCGCCACCAGCCGCCGCGCGGCCCGGCGACATCGGCGATCGTGACGGCGGCTCCGTTCGTCGCCGAACAACGAGCTGTCCGAGGCCTCACGCTCGGACATCCTCACGAGCCGAATGCCCCCGCTTCCCCGCCGCAGCATCCGGCCGCCGCTCCGCCTCGAGGCATTCTGAGGCCCTGCGGCCCTTCTGAGCGCATATGCTCGTTCAGCAATTTCGCCTTACCGGCAAGAATGCCACACTAGGCCAACAGGCTGGCGACACAGCGTCGGCCGCGCTCCGTGAACGCAGCTCGGCGGGCCACGACGCAGCTCGTTTCACTGTGCGTGCGCCCGAGCCCGTGCTGGCGCGCGTCAGGTTGCAACGAGCACCGGCGACGGGGGCTCGTTTGGGGGTATCGCGGCTGGGTTGCTCTGGCTCGGTCGCGCACGGGCCGAGGCCCCTCCCCCGCTGGTCGTTCTCGACGAATCGCTCGGAGAGCCGTTCTCGATCCGTGACGCCGGATTCAAGGGATCCTCGCTCGCGGCGGAGGCCTTGCGAAACGCTGGGTACCGCGTTGCGGCGGCCTGGAGGCCGCTGAACGATCTGCTGCCGGCCATCCCCGAGCCGAGCCCGACCGTGGTCGTGGTCGCCGGTCGCCGTTCCCTCGCGAGGCGCGCATCCAACGCCATCCCGCCGCGCGCCCCCGGGGGCGCACCGGGTGACGTCGTCGGGTAACGGATCGGTGATGGCTTAATCTGTCTGTAAAAAGCGAGTGGTCTGGACTACCATCGGTGGTAGGAGAAAAAACCGAAAGGGACACACCGAGGAGGCCCAGACCTATGACAAGGATACCACCTGCCGAGCAGCT
>Ga0207768_100275_pt1 | contig 40416 bp, 40 predicted proteins | sample CeladaPassaB1F01_FD_187478 | JGI IMG/M metagenome (GOLD analysis project Ga0207768, IMG submission 187478) | Cellulose-adapted microbial communities from the Joint BioEnergy Institute, USA - Passage B1F01 (SPAdes) (version 2) | ecosystem: Engineered > Bioreactor > Continuous culture >... | reverse complement strand
TGCGTGTCGGCATGGATGGACAAGTGTGGCTGTGGGATCAAGGGCGGGCCTGGCCTTGTGTGGAGACACAGGCCACACAGACCCCGGCGCCAACAACGGCCAAAAAAGAAGCGGCGCCTGCGTCCCCCCGCAAGCCCGCTGCAAACCATCCCTGGAGAAAACCATTCTCCAGCAAGCAGTTACAGCGTAGCACAGCATCCGGCTAGTCTGCAAGAGGACGGCGGTTGTTTAATCGGCTATCATCCCTGACATTTTCATAGAACAGTTAACCTGACATTTTCACAGACGCTTGACAGCAATCGCGGGCGGACCGCTTTCGGTCGCCAGGTCATGCAAAAATACGTCGCGTTGCGCCCGCCAAAAACGAGAAAGCGCCCCATCACATGCAGATTTGCAGGGTACTCTCCGTTTTTTGCAAAACCGTTGATCGTATCCGCGTTACAGAGGCCTCGGATCGTCTTCGTGCTCCTCCGTAACGGGGTATCCGCGTTACAGAGGCTTCGGATCGTCTTCGTGCGCCCTAGTAACGAGGTATCCGCGTTACAGCCGCTTCGGCGCTGCCATGGCCCATTGTTCAGCCAAAGAAAAAAGGCGGGATCGCCCGCCCCTGCGCATCAAGCGCATCAGAAGAAATCGATCAGATTCGTCGGCGTCGCCGGAATGCGCGCCTCGAGCAACTCCGCGGCCGCCGCGTCGCCGGTGAACAGGCCGTCTTCGTACAGCCAGACCGGGCGCTTGTCGCCGAGGAACGCCGCCGACAGCGCGCGGATGTGGCAAGCGAGCGCCGGAACGTCCGCCCCGCCGGACCCGTCCGCCGGTTCCAGACGGCCGCTTCCGTCCGTGTCAATGACGAGCAGGAACTCGCCGGCGTTCCATGGCGCCGCCTCGTCCGCGACGCGCAGCCGCAGCCGGGTCTCGCCGCCGCCCGGCCGGAACGCGTACTCCCCGACGAATCCGCGGACGTCCACGATGCGGCCCATGACATACGGCATCCGCGTCTGCGAGAAGCGGGGATCGCCGATCAGGAACGGCAGGCGGTCGCCCGCCGGCACCCGCACCTGAACCTTGTCCGCCATCGAGTCGTGGTTGGCGATGAAGTGCAGCATCCCCTCCCGCGCCTCGCGGTTCAGGTACACCCACTCCACGATGTTCATCAGCCGGTCCTTCAGCGTGAACAGCATGTACCCCTGCGGCTCGCCGGACATGTCTTCATAGATGAAGCAGTAGCGATCGGCCGTGAGTACGTTGTTCTCCCACACCGCCTCGTCGCGGTCGTTCATCGCGTTGAACCGCGCGGCGTAGTTGCGGCGCAGCCGGTTCAGAAGCTCGAGCTCTTCCAGGGGCTTTTCGACCCTCCACATCCTGCCCGCCGTCTCGAATCCGGCGCACTTCGTCGGCGGCAATTCGAGCTGCACCAGGTCCGAGACGACTTCCCACCCGAACTTGCGATAGAACGGAATCGAGAACGGATGCAGGAACGACACGTTCACCCCTTCGTCGCGCATCGCGCCGAGGGCGTGCAGGATCAGTTGCCGGACGAGCCCCTGCCGCCGGTACTCCGGCCACGAGGCGACGCCCGCGACGCCGCCCATCCGGACGGGACGGCCGTTCAGCCAGATCCGCATCGGGATGACGGCAAGCTTGGCGGCCAGCTTCCCGTCAATGAAGTATCCCCACACGTTCTCCGGCCTCAGCGTCCTGCGGCGCTGCTCCAGGATCTCCGGCGTAAGGCTGAACTGGAACGCGAAAGATGACAGGCGGATGCTGTCGTCTTTCTCTTCGGCTGTCAGTCGACGGATGACCTGTTCACTCATGCGAATCCTCCCCATTAATTTGAAAAAGCCGCGAAACCCGAACAACCCGAACGTACCATTTCTGTGCGCGCGGTTTCAAGGGTTTTAACCGTCGATAATTTATGTAATAAAACCTAACATTAAATTGCATGAAAAGCGGATTAACGTTATAATCGTGTTATAAAACCGAACATTCCATTGGATGGCAGGGAGAGATGTACGCATGTTGCTGACGGAAAGGGAGAAGGAGCGGCTCATGATCAGCTACGCCGCGGACCTGGCGCGGCGGAGGCTCGCGCGCGGCGTCAAGCTGAACTATCCGGAGAGCGTGGCGCTCATCACGTCCGAGATTCTCGAAGGCGCGCGCGACGGCAAATCCGTCGCCGAACTGATGGCGTACGGCACGACCATTCTGCGCCGGGACCAGGTCATGGAAGGGGTGCCGGAAATGATCCAGGAAGTGCAGGTGGAGGCGACGTTCCCGGACGGCACGAAGCTGGTCACCGTTCACCATCCGATCACGTAGCGCGCCGGCCGGTCAGACCGAAGCCGGCGGAAGCGGCACACGCGGAAGGAGAGATGCCAACCATGATTCCAGGGGAATACCGGACGGCGGAAGGCGAGATCGAGCTGAACGCCGGAAGACCGCGCAGGGAACTGGTCGTCGTCAACACGGGCGACCGTCCGGTGCAGGTCGGATCGCATTTTCATTTCTTCGAGGTGAACCGCGCCCTCGTCTTCGACCGCGAGGCGGCGTTCGGGATGCGGCTGGACATCCCGGCCGGGACGGCGGTCCGGTTCGAGCCGGGCGAGGAGAAGCCGGTCGTCCTGACCGCGATCGGCGGCGCCCGCGTCGTCCACGGGCTGAACGGCCTGGCGAAGGGCGAAGCCGCGCCCGGCGCCGTCACCGAAGAAGCGCGCAGGCGGCTTGAGGCGTGGAAGGAGGGACCGCGGTGAGCCGGATGGACCGCAAGAGCTATGCCGGCATGTTCGGCCCGACGACGGGCGACGCCATCCGGCTGGCGGATACCGAACTGTGGGCCGAGATCGAGAAGGACTACACCGTCTACGGCGACGAGTGCAAGTTCGGCGGGGGCAAAGTGATCCGCGACGGCATGGGGCAATCGAGCCGGGCGCGGCGCGACGACGGCGTGCTCGACACGATCATCACGAACGCCGTCATCATCGACCATTGGGGCATCGTGAAGGCCGACATCGGCATCAGGGACGGCATCATCGTCGATATCGGCAAGGGCGGCAACCCCGACCTGATGGACGGCGTCGACCCGAACCTGATCGTCGGCGCCTCGACGGAAGTGATCGCGGGCGAAGGCCGCATCGTCACGGCAGGCGGCATCGACACGCACGTTCATTTCATCAGCCCGCAGCAGATCGAGACGGCGCTCGCCTCCGGCATCACGACGATGATCGGCGGCGGCACCGGGCCGGCCACCGGCACGAACGCGACGACGTGCACGCCGGGCGCGTGGCATATCGCCCGCATGCTGGAGGCGGCCGAGGCGTTCCCGATGAACCTCGGCTTCACCGGCAAGGGGAACGCGTCGTTCGTCGAGCCGCTGATCGAGCAGATCGAAGCGGGCGCGATCGGGCTGAAGCTGCACGAGGACTGGGGCACGACGCCGGCGGCGATCGACGCGTGCCTGCGCGCGGCCGACCTCCATGACGTGCAGGTCGCGATCCACACCGACACGCTGAACGAGTCGGGATTCGTGGAGGACACGCTGGCCGCGATCGCCGGCCGGACGATCCACACGTACCATACGGAGGGCGCGGGCGGCGGTCACGCGCCGGACATCATCCGCGCGGCCTCGTATCCGAACGTGCTGCCGTCGTCGACGAACCCGACCCGGCCTTACACGTTGAACACGATCGACGAGCACCTCGACATGCTGATGGTCTGCCACCATCTTGACAGCCGGATTCCCGAAGACGTCGCGTTCGCCGACTCGCGCATCCGGCCGGAGACGATCGCGGCGGAGGACATCCTCCACGACCTCGGCGTGTTCAGCATGATCAGCTCCGACTCGCAGGCGATGGGGCGGGTCGGGGAAGTGATCCTCCGCACCTGGCAGACCGCGGACAAAATGAAACGCCAGCGCGGACCGCTCGCCCCCGACACGAACAGCGACAACTTCCGCATCCGGCGCTACATCGCGAAGTACACGATCAACCCGGCGATCACGCACGGCATCGCGCATCTGGTCGGCTCCGTCGAGCCGGGCAAGTTCGCCGACCTCGTCGTCTGGAACCCGATATTCTTCGGCGTGAAGCCGGATCTCGTGCTCAAGGGCGGCGCGATCGCCTGGGCGCAGATGGGCGATCCGAACGCGTCGATTCCGACGCCGCAGCCGGTGTTCGGCCGGCCGATGTTCGCCTCGTTCGGCCGGGCGCGCGCCGCGACGTCAATCACGTTCGTCTCTCAGGCGGCCTTCGACCGGGGCATCGCGGAGAAGCTCGGCCTCGCGAAGCGGGTGGAGCCGGTCCGGAACTGCCGGAACATCGGCAAGAAGGACATGGTGCTGAATGACGCGACGCCGCGCATCGAGGTCGATCCCGAGACGTACAGGGTGACGGTCGACGGCGAGCCATGCACGTGCGAGCCGGCGGCCGTGCTGCCGATGGCGCAGCGGTACTTCCTGTTCTGATCCGCGGCAAGGAGGGATGGCGGTGGGGGATGATCGGAACGGGCGGGCGGACGGAGGGACCGTGCCGGTGAGCGGGGCGTCTTTTGCCCCGGATGACGTGTCGTGGCTCCTGCTGCAGCAGCTGCTCGATTCGGCGCTGCCGATCGGAGGGTTCTCCCATTCGTTCGGCCTCGAGACGATGGTGCAGGAGGGGCGGGTCCGGACGGCGGCCGATCTCGAGCGCTACGCGGAGACGATGCTGCTGCAGAACTGGGCGACGCTCGACGCGATGATCGTGAAGGCGGTGTATGAATGCCCGCCGGACGATTGGGAGCGGGCGTGGCGGATCGAGCGGCTCGTCCATCTCCAGCGCGCGGCGTCCGAATCGCGGGCCGCGGCCGAGAAGATGGGAAGGCGGCTGCTGCGCCTGGCGGCCGACATCCACCCGGGGCTCGATCTGTCGCCGCTCGGGGAGGCGTTCCGGAGCGGCCGGTGTCTCGCCACGCATCCGCTCGTCTTCGGGTTTCTGTGCCGCCGCCTCGGCTTTCCGCTCCGTCGGGCGGTGCAGGGATTGCTGTACATGAACGTCGTCACTTGCGTGAACAGCGCGCTGCGGCTCATGGCGATCGGGCAGACGACCGGTCAGGCGATCGTCGCCCGGCTCATTCCGCTCGTCGCCGAAGGATGGAAGATCGCGGAGCGGCTCGACCCGGAGGACGCTTACGCGTGCGCGCCGCTCGCGGAACTGATGGCGATGCGCCACGAGACGCTGTATTCCCGGCTGTTCATGTCGTGACGGAACGCCGGAACATCACATTTACACGAAAGGATGGATTCCCCATGTGTCAAGGACAGGGACATCATCACCATCATGATTGGGAGACGCCGCCGATTCCGGCCGATCGCCCGATCCGGATCGGCATCGGCGGGCCGGTCGGCTCCGGCAAGACGGCGCTCGTCGAGAAAATCGCGAAGGCGATGCGCGACCGCTACAGCATCGCGGTCATCACGAACGACATCTATACCGCGGAGGACGCGCGCATCCTCGTGAAGACCGGCTGCCTGCCGGAGGAGCGGATCGTCGGCATCGAGACGGGCGGCTGCCCGCACACGGCGATCCGGGAGGACGCCTCGATGAACTTCGAGGCGATCGAGGATCTGCAGGACCGGTTCCCGGACCTCGACTTCATCCTGATCGAGAGCGGCGGCGACAACCTGGCCGCGGCGTTCAGCCCGGAGCTGGCGGACCGGTTCATCTACATCATCGACGTGGCGCAAGGGGAGAAAATTCCCCGCAAGGGCGGTCCGGGCATCATGCGCTCCGATCTGCTCGTCATCAACAAGATCGACCTCGCCGAGCATGTCGGCGCGAGCCTGAAGGTGATGGAAGAGGACACGATCCGGATGCGGGGCAACCGGCCGTACGTGTTCACCAATCTGCTGGGCGGCGACGGGCTCGACACGATCGTGAACTGGCTGGAGCACGAGCTGCAGCATGCCCGCGGCATCCAGCATACGCACTGACGGCGCGGCGCGCCTCGAAGCCGCCTTCGCCGTCCGCGGCGGGCGCACCGTCCTCGTCTCGAAATGGCATACCGCCCCGCTCAAAATCGCGAAGGCGTTCGACCGCCCGCGCGAGCTCGCGGTCATCGTGATGGACGCGTCCCCCGGCATGCTCGCCGGCGACCGCTACGAGCTGGCATGGACGGCGGAGCGGGATGCGCGCGTCTACCTGACGAACCAGGGGAACACGCGCGTCCATCCGTCGCCGCCCGGCCGGGGCGCCTTGCTGACGCAGCGGTTCACGCTGCATGAAGGGGCGTGCGTCCAGTCGATGATGGAGCCGCTCATGCTGTATCGGGACGCGGAACTTACGTCGCGCACCGAGGTCGACCTCGCGCCGGGCGCCGTCTGGCTGTCCGCCGAGGTCGTCTGTCCCGGCCGCGCCGGGCGGGGCGAGATGTTCGAATTCCGCCGGTACGATTCGGCGCTGACCGTCCGGTACGGCGGCGAGCCGATTTTCCGCAGCCGGCAGATCGTCAACCCCGCAATCCAGCGGATCGCCGCGCCCGGCGCCTGGGAAGACTGCACGCACATCGGCATGCTGTACTGCTTCTCCGACCGGCTGGACGCGTCGCATCTCGAGGCGGCCCGCGAGGCGGCCGAGAAGGCGGCCGCGGCCTTGCCCGGCGGATGCCTTGCCGGCGCCTCCCGCGCCTGGCGGCACGGCCTCGTCGTCATGGCCGCCGGCGGCGCGGCCTGGCGGCTGCAGCGGACGCTCGAGGCGGCGTGGCGCGCGCTGCGCCGAACGCTCCTGGATCTGCCCGACGAGGTGTGGAGAGAACGGCATATAGCGGAGAATGTCGCTGAGCCGCAGGAATCCGGAGCCCGATGTTGAACCTTCTTATATCGGACGTGATCTGCGTATCCGAAGGGAGAGGTTGACATGGAGCCGAGGGAAGCGTCGGAGATCCCGCGTTGCCCGGTGTGCGGATTCGAGATGGAGTGGTGGTTCGCCAAATGGAAATGCTTCAACTGCGGCCAGTGGAACGGCTGCTGCGGAGACAGCACCAGCGATCCCGGCGGGTTGTGGAGCGAACCGGAATAAATACAGCCTGTCTGAAGGTTTTTCGACACGCTGAATACGCGCAAGCGCGCAAGGCGCCGGCCTTGCGCGCTTTATACTTGGCGTTCAGGCCTGCGCGTATTTTTCGCGGTATTCGTACGGGCTCATGTTCTCGTGGTTCTTGAACACCCGGCTGAAGTGCGCGGAATCGGCGTAGCCGACCCGGCTGCCGACTTCGTAGATCTTCAGCTTCGTCGTGCGCAGCAGCTCCTTCGCCTTCTCCATCCGGATGCGGAGGAGCGCCTGCGTGAACGTGGTGCCCGTCTCGTTCTTGAACAGCGTGCTGAGATAGTTCGGGTTGAGATAGAGCCGTTCGGCGAGGCCGGACAGCGTGAGATCCTGGTCGTACTCCGTCTCGAGGATGTGGATCGTCTGGCGGATCAGGTGGTGCATGTCCTCGCGCGGCTCGAGCCTGCCGTCCGCGCCGTTCGCGCCGTTCGCGCCGTCCGCGCCGCCGGCCGGAGCTCGCGCTCCGGATTCCGGCACGGCCGGCCGGTCGATGCCGAGCTGCTTCAGGCTGCGCCAGTACAGACCGCTCACTTCCGCCAGCCGCTTCGCCACGCCGCCGATCCCGGCGCGGATCGTCCGGCGCAGGATGGCGCGCACCGCGTCCGCGCAGCGCGAGGCGATCTCCTCGAGCGGCTTGTGGCCGTCCTTCAGGAACAGGACGCAGGTCAGGTGGCTGCCCTCGACGAAGACGAGGGAGACCCCGAAGCCGCCCAGCACGTCGCCGAGCACGTTCTTGACGGCGAACCGGATCGTGCCGCCTTCCTCCGCATCCTCGATGACGAAGCTGAGGATGCCGACGGCGTCGTAATCCGGGAACATCCATTCGTCGTAGTAGGGGAGCGGCAGTTCGTAGAGCAGATCCTGCACCCTTTTCTCGAGGAGGGCCGTCTCCCGCAGACGGGCGATCCGCTCCGCTTCCTTGCGTCCCCGCACGACATCGGCGGCCTTCGCGATCGCCTCGCGGAGCGCCTGCACGGACACCGGCTTGAGCAGGTATTCGGAGACGTTCGAGCGGATCGCCGCCCGGGCGTATTCGAATTCCGCGTAGCCGGTCAGCATGAACAGGATGATGTCGGGGAAGCGTTCGCGGATGCGGGCCGCGAGCTCCACCCCGTCCATGCCCGGCATCCGGATGTCGGTGATGACGAGGTCGAATGTCTCGTCGAGCAGACTCAGCGCCTCCTCGCCGTCCTCCGCCTCTTCCACCTCGTAGCCGTCGTCGAACCGGCGCACCGTGTCCGCCATCATCCGGCGGACGCCCGTTTCGTCATCCACGATCAGAATCCGCATGATCGAGTCCCCCTTCCGCCGCCCCGCGCGGCGGATTATTGCGTTTCCAGCGCCTCGCGGATCTGCCGCATGGCTTCCGCCCACGCCAGATCGCCGCTCAGCAGGCCGTTCTCGACTTTCTGCAGCGCCGACTCCATGATGTCTTCGACGAGCGGCTGGTCCGCGCCCGCGTAGGCCGGCCGGATCGCGCGGGCCGCATCGCCCAGCAGCCGGCCGACCGGCGCGCCCATGAAGAAGCCGTCCCGCTTGTTCACGATTTCGGCGTCGTCGTACAGCTTCGTGAGCGAGGGGAAGATGTTGCGCTCCCGGAACAGCTCGAGCTGTCGCTCCTCGTCGGTCAGCCAGCGGATCAGCTCCCAGGCCCGCTCCGGCCGCGCGCTCTCCCGCGGGATCGCGAAGAACCATCCGCCCCGGATCGCCGCGCCGCCGGGCAGCCGCGTCATGTTCCACTGGCGGATCGCGCCGGGCGAGTTCTCCGTCACGTAGCTGAGCATCCAGGCCGGGGCGAGCAGCGTCGCGAAGTGCCCCTGCTCCATGCCGACGGCCCACTCGGTCGATCCGGTCTGCAGGCCGGCGGACAACCCTTTCTCCTTCGCGGTCACGGCGTAATCCCACGCTTCGCGCACCGCCGGATTCGTGTCGCCGATGAACGCGCCCGTCGCGGGATCGAAGTATTGCGTCCCGGCCTGGGCGAGGATGGCGCGGTAGAGCGTGACGATGTTGTCGATCATCGGCTTGCCCGTCCGGGTGCGGAGCGCGACGCCGCTGCGCAGGAACGCGTCCCAGTCCGGCAGCGACCCGGCCAGCTCGCTCCGATCGAGCGGCAGGCCGGCCTGTCCGTACAGGCTGACGCGGAACAGCATCGTCATCGGCCCGATGGCCGCGGGCAGGGCGTAGACGAACGAGCCGTCCGGGCTGGCGGCCTGCTCCCTGTTCCAGTCCAGGTACGGGCCGGCGAGCGGATCGGCGGCGAGTTCCCGCAGGTTGTGGAAGTAGGACGGGAAACGTTTGAACCGCTCCATGTAGCTGTGGTCGATCATGACGACGTCCGGGGCGCCGTAGCCGGCCGCGAACGCGGTCTGCAGGTTGGCGTGCAGATCCTGGAAGTCGAACCGGACGACCTCGACCCGCACGTCGTCCTGCTCTTCGTTATATCGCGCGATGAGCGGCTCGTAGCCGGACCCCGGCCACAGCCAGATGACGATCGGTTCCGGGCCCGGGGCCGCGCCGCGCGGGCCGTGGCTGACGATCATGCCGGCCTCCCCGCAGGACGCGAGGAGGAGCAGCGCGGCGAGCGCGAGAAGCGGCCACGCCCGTCTCCGCGACATGCGCTTACGCATCCTGGGGCACCTCCTTGCCGCCCGTTTCCGGGTCGATCGGGATGCGGACCGTCACGCGCAGGCCGCCCCACTCGTTCCCGGACAAGGTGATGCCGTAGCTGCGGCCGTAGATGTACTGGATCCGCTCCTGCAGGTTCGGCAGCCCGATGCCGGTATGCCGCGAATCGCTCCGGCGCGGCGCGCCTTCGGACAGGATCTCCCGCATTTCGCGCTCGCTCATGCCGGTACCGTTGTCGTCGACGGTCAGGACCATGTCCCGGTCCTCGCGCCGGATGCGGATGCGGATCTTCCACCGGTCCCGCTTGACGGCTTCGAGGCCGTGGGTCATCGCGTTCTCGACGATCGGCTGCAGGAGCAGCTTCATGCACCGGCAGTCGAGCAATTCCCCGTCGATGTCCAGCTCGACGTCGAGCCGGTCGCCGTAGCGATATTTCTGCAGGGTGATGTACCGTTGGAGCTGGGCGACATCCTCGCGGACCGTCGTCATTTCCGAGCCCGGCTGAATGCTGTACCGGAGCAGCTCGCTGAGCAGCTGCACCATCTCGGCGGCCGCCGCGGTGTCGCGCTTGCCCTCGAGCGTCCAGTAGATCGTGTTCAGCGTATTGTACAGGAAGTGCGGGCGGAACTGGGCGCGCAGCGCGACGAACTGCGCCTGCCGCTCGCTGACCTGCTTGTCCGTCAGATCGCGGATCGTCTGCTGCAGCCGGGCGAGCATCCGGTTGAAGCTCTCGTACAGCCCGGTCACTTCCGCGTTCCAGAGCTGTCGGCGCAACGGAAGCAGATGGCCCTCGTCGATGCGCTCGAGCCTTTTCGCCAGGAAGCGGATCGGCCGGACGAGCGTCCACGAATAGAACGTAATGAAAAGGATGCCCACGGACAGTCCGGCGACGCTGATCCAGAGGATGGTGCGCTGCAGGCGCGACACGCCCTCGTACACTTCGCGCCGGTCGATGTAGGCGAGCACCGTCCAGCCGCTGTAGTCGGAATACGCGTAGGAGATGTAGGCGGGACCGTCCTCCGTGCTCAGCGTGATCATGTCGCTCGGCACCCTGCGCACCTGCTCGAGCAGCACGCTCGGCGCCGGCGTGCCGACCTCGTCCCACACGCTCGAATAGATGACGCGCCCGAACGGATCGACGACCTGAACCTTGCCGCCTTCGCCGAGGTTCATCTGGCCGATCGTCTTCTGCAGCGTGACGGCCGGATAGGCGAAGACGAGCGTGCCGATGTTCTCGAGCGTCTCGATGTCCTTCAGGCTTCGCGCGCCGATGACGGCCGGCTGGGCGCCGTTCACCCAGACGAGGCCGGAGAACCAGAGCATGCGCCCGTTGTACTTCTCCATCTCGTCGTACCACGGCTGCTTCCGCACCGATTCGAGCGACCGCCAGAGGAAGTCCATGGAAGAGTTGGCCAGGTAGCTGGATCCGTACCGGTCAAGGATCATGATATTCGATTCGTGGCCGCTCATCCGGTTGCTCGCGTTCATGACGCGGATCAGCTCTTCGTTGTGGCTGCCGGGATTCGCGCGGGCGGACAGATGGGCCTGCACGACCTCGTTGAACGCCAGCACCTGCGTCATCTTGTCGTACTCGATCAGATTGGCGTCGAGCTTGCCGCTCAGATGGGTGATGGAGTCCAGCAGCAGACGGGCGGTTTGATTCAGGGACGAGCGCGACGTCTGCACGTACGTCACCGTCACCGTCGCCGTCATGACGAAGAGCAGGATCGCCGTGAAGCCGATCGTCAGCTGCGCCAGAATGGACGGTTTGCGTTTCACTGCCGTTCTCCCTTTCGCCGGGGCGGAGCATGCTTGCGGCTGTCGCTTCAATTCCATTATAGTGGACCTGTATGGGGCTGCCAGATCACGGATATTCGAAATCTTGGACAATTCTCAGTTTTTTTGACGGGATTTAAGATGGATGGGCCGGCAGCACCAATGTTGCCCGAAACTGCCGGAACTATTCGGACGGACCGTGGAAGGAAGGAACGCCATGCGACAGGATACATGGATTTCGATCGATACCAGGCAAGTCGAACATCTGGAGCTCCCCGACGGCTTCCTGCCGCTTCTCGTAGGCACGGTGCTCCGCTACTACGGCGAACGCCTCTGCTTCGGCGGCTATCCGGCCGACCGGCCGTTCTTCCTGGCGGCCTATTTCCTGCCGACGGAGACGGTGTACACGTCCGTGCTCGTCGACCCGGAGCGGCTGCTCGAGGAAGAGCATGACGACGCGATCGAATACGGCCGGGACGAGCCGATGGTGGCGGAGGCCGGCTTCGTGCTCAGCGCGACGGTGACGAACGAGCTCGTCGCGGAGCCGGGCGTGATCGGGTGCCGGACGCTCGTCGTGCTGGACTCCCATTTCGAAGGGGCCCAGGCGCTGAAGGGCGTCAGGCACCGCTAGCCGCGCCGGCGCGCCGCATGCGCCGCGGTTTCGCCGGAGCGGGTTCACGCCCGGGCGGCCGCCACCGGATTCGTCAGCTCGCCGATCCCGTCGACCGCGCAGGTGACGACGTCGCCCGCGCCGACCCAGTCCGCGCCGGCCGGCGTGCCGGTCAGGATGACGTCGCCGGGACGCAGCGTCATGAAGCCGCTGATATAGGCGATTTGCCGCTCGATCGTCATGATGATTTCCTCCATCGAGCCGTTCTGCTTCGGCTCGCCGTTGACCGCGGCGCGGATGCGCGCGGAGCGCCAGTCGAACGCCGTGTCGACGACCGGGCCGAGCGGGAGGAACGTGTCGAACGCCTTGCCGATCGTCCAATGCCCCTCGGGGTGGAAAAAGTCCAGCGCGCTCACATCGTTCGCGACGGTGCAGCCGAACACGACGCCTTCCGCCTCCTCCGGCCGGATTCTGCGGGCGGTCCGCCCGATGACGACCGCCACCTCGGCTTCGAACTTCACCCGGTCCGTCCCGTCCGGCAGCACGATCGGATCGCCCGGACCAATGACCGTGTCGAGCGGCTTGAAGAACAGGATCGGCATGTCGGGCACGGGCGGCTTCGGTCCTCCCGGCGCGGCGAAGTTCTTGCCGATGCCGATGATGTGGCGCGGCTCGACCGGCGCGAGCAGGCGAACCTCCTCCGGATCGTATCCGCGGCCGGTGAACGCGGGCGGTTCGAACAGGCCGCCGGCCAGTTCCCGCAGCACGCCTTCCTCCAGCACGCCGTAGCGGGCGGGCGCCTCCGGCTCCGTCAGGGGGATGAATCGAGCGATTTTCATGTTCCGCACCTCTTTCGCGTTATCTCTTCGTTGAAAATGATTCCGCCGTTTCGCAAGCTTCCCGCGAATCCGACTGTATGCGTTTTCGCGCATGTCTCTACTCTACCAGAATCTCCGCCAGAAGCGAACTCCGAATCAGACCCGAGCCGCAACATCAGGTCGGTCAAAATTCGGAAACAAACGGACCGGCCGTATCGGCGCATGCCGCCGTCCGGCCGGTTCCGTCGCGGCATTCAGGCGCTGCGTTCCGCCAGCGTCGTGCGGTTGCGGCCGTTTTCCTTCGAGATATAGAGGCAGTTGTCCGCCTCGGCATACAGGGATTCCACGTCCATGTCGGGACCGCGAAGCTCCGCGATGCCGATGCTGACCGAATAGGCGACGTCCCCGCCGGCCTCGCCCAGGATCAGCGGTTCCCGGACAACGCGCGTCCGGATCTCCTCGGCCAGCCTGAACGCGGCATCGCCGTCCAGGCCGGGGCAGAAGACGGCGAACTCTTCCCCGCCGATCCGGCCGGCCGTGCAGTCGGGCCCGACCGATTCGCGGAGCATCCCGGCGAAGCGGACGAGCAGCCGGTCGCCCGTCGTATGGCCGTACCGGTCGTTGATGCTCTTGAAGTTGTCGAGATCGATCACCATCAGGCTGGTCGGCCTGCCGGACACGCGGCACGCATCCCGGGCCTCGTGCAGCTTCTCGAAGAAATGGAGCCGGTTGCCGAGTCCCGTCAGGCCGTCCGTCGTCGCGCGCCGGATCAGTTCCCGCTCGGCGTGTTTCCGATCGGTAATGTCCGCGAAGATGAGCAGCGTGCCGGTCCGTTCGTCGCGAATCCGGATGGGAATGAGCCGCACCTCGAACCATTTTCCCGCGATTTCCGCTTCGATGCTTCCCTGTTCGCCGGTGTCGAACAACGCCTTCAGATCCGGCAGAGCGGCGAACAGTTCCGCGAGCGACGCGCCGACGAGCTTCCCCTTCGGACTCAGGCCGGCGATCATGCGGGACGCCGGATTCGCGTCGATGATCCGGTCCCGCTCGTCCGCGATCAGGATGCCCTCGGACATGTGCTCCAGCACCTTCTCCCGGGCCAACGGACGCACCTGCAGGAATTTCTGGATGTGGATGATATAGAAGAAGATGACGGCCGCCGGCAGCAGCGAGGTGGAGATGTTGAGCTGTCCGCCCATGAGCTTCGCCAGCTCCGGCAGCAGATAGGGACAGAGGACGGCGACGATGAGCAGGATCAGCTGGCGTTTCTGTTCGCCGACGACGATTCTGCGGTAATACCCGACGAGCAGCCCCAGCCCGACGATGGCCTGCGTGTGAAAGAACAGGAAAAACACCCATCCGAGCGGCATCCGCGACATGCCGATCCGTTCGAAATTGCCGTACGGTTCGATCCATACTTCCCGCCGGATCAGATGGTGGTGGGAATCGGTGAACAGCAGGATCCAGAAGACGGCGACGGCGGAGGTCAGGACGAGAATGCTCCTGTTGCGGATCTTGCCGTCGATTCGCATGTAGAACATGATGATGCCGAGCAGCATGACCGAGGAGTAGAAGAGCGGAATCTGCTGCAGGTTGCGCCAGAACAGTTTCGCCTCCAGGCCGTCCGCGAGCAGTTCGCTGATGCTGAGCACGCCCTGCGCGGACAAGAGCGCCATCAGGATCATGAGGTAGACGATGCCGGCGGACTTGCGGATGAACAGACAATACAGGAACAGGACGAAATAGACGACCGAACTGAAAAAGATGGAAAACAGATAGCCGTCTTTCAAGATCATGAGCCGGCGCCCCCCCAACCGTCGCGATGCGTGCTCCGGAGCTTGCTCCCCGCTTATACGCTTATCATAACGGATTGACGCGAAATGCACTATATGGGGCTGTCAATTTTCGTTACATGATGTCGTTTTTTCCGCCAACCGCTTCTCCAGCATCCAACATTCATGGACCCGCCGAAACTTCTCCCGGATTTCCGCGTGATGGCCGCCCGTGTAATGCGCGAAGGCTTGCACGGGGTACAGACCGGGAATTTCGGCGCGCATGGCCTTTCCGATCTCGTCGCCGCCGTCCATGAATACATGCAGATAGGAGCTTTTCTGGACGAATCCTTGCGCCGCGTACCACTTCCGAACCCAGGCATCGTCGCGGGTCCATGCCTCCAGACGCGCGATCCCTTGCCGCAGCGCGATGGCTTCCGCTCGTCTCAGCAGAGCGGTCGCGACGCCCCGCCTCCGGCAATCCGGATGGACGGCCAGATGCCAGATCATTCCGCTCAAGGTGTCCGGATCGGAGCAGACGGTTCCCTTTTCCCGCTCAAGCTCGATGTCCAACAGGCCGATGATGGTGCCGTCCTCCTCCGCGACCAGTTCGATCGAAGGGGAGTCGTATTTCTCCTTCTCCCGAAGCACATGGTCGTAATAGGCGGTATCGAGAAAAGCCAGCACGCGGCACTGAAGCCAGCCCTGTTCATCCTCCGGCCGGTAATGCCGAATGATCATGCCCGTCCCCCTCCTTTTGCGACGCGGATGCCCGCGTCGATGTCGATGCTGGTCAGCTCGCCCCTTCCTTTCAGGCAGTAGCCGAGAAAATCGTCCCAATCCCCGGTGCCGATGCCGAGATTGCACACCTTCATGCCGTCCGCCGGCGTGAACGCCTTCCGCACATAGTCCCTCGTCATCGCCTCGGCGTACAGGCATGGCGGCGAGCCGTTCCATTCGCCGGCTTCGGGGCCTTTCAATTCGAGATAATGGCGAATCAGCTTCTCGTCCATGTTCACGGTGAATCCCTCCGGAGCGGCGCGGGCTTACAGCAGCGCGAACACGGCGGCGATCACGAGACTCGCGACCGCCGCCAGCGCCGTGCCGACGACGAAGCCCCTGAAGTGGAAGCGGTAGTTTTTGTACTCGCGCATGCCCTCCGTCCCCGCAATGACGAGGAACCGGGGCGTGACGGCGCAGAACAGCAGCCAGTCGATGACCAGCCAGTCGACCGCGTTGAAGATGGTCAGGATGCCGAAGACGTTGAGAAAAGCGTCCGCAAATCCGATGTCCCCGCCCCGAGACCGTTCGAGCATCCAGGTGGACACCGCCGGAACGCCAATGAGGAGCAGCAGGAAGATCAGGCCGATGATCCGGGTCTTCTTCCGCTCCGAAGCGGTCTGCGGTCCGGCCGCTTGCTTGATCGCGGCGGGATACGAACGCAAGAGCAGCCGCGGATTTGCGGCCAGCGTTCCCACGATGACGGCCGACAGCGCGACCGACAGGACAAGACCGTACACCGCGATGGATAATCCGAGGGTCATGGCGCTTCATCCTTTCCTTGTTCCCAAATGCGATCCACCCGCTCGAGACTGGCCCCGTCGAACGTCAATCTGTAGATATCCGGCTGGGTCAACGCCTCCCAGAACGCGTAACCGTACCGGACGTCGAAATGATTCAGGATGGCCGTCATGATGTTGCCGTGCGTCCCGATCACGATGCGCTGTCCCCGATGCTCCTCCAGCAGTCCGAGAATCACCGGAACCGCCCGCCGCTGCGCCTGCCGCGTAGTCTCGCCGCCCTCCAGGGCGTAGTCCTTGTCGTCGAACGATCGCCGGATCGCCTCCTTCACGACATCCCACGGCGCATCCAGGTCGTGGCCGATGATCCGGCGCTCGGCCAGCTCCTCGCACTCCGCGATCTCCAGTCCCTTCTCCTCCGCGATCCGCTGAATGGTCTGCCGGGCTCTCGCATACGGGCTGGAGACCATGACGTGCACCTCGATGTCCGCGAACATCTCCGCCACCCGCGCCGCCGCTTTCCATCCATCCGCCGACAGCCCGCGCGTTCTCTCCTGTCCGTGCACGTAGACGGACTCCGCATGCCGGACCATGTAGAGAATCGTTTTCATTTCGAACGCCTCCCGTTGCATGCACGACGGCTATTTTTTTCGAGAACCCGTGAAATAGTTCCTTCTTGGACCCGCAGAACATACATTCGCTGACAAAATTCTGTCGCGCGACCAACCCATAATGGAAGCAACGATGCGGAAGGGGTGACTTGGGGATGGATCGATCGGTTCATGTGGCAATCGTGGGGACGAGGCATTATTTCGGGACCGAGTTCATCAAGCCGGGGCAACTCATCCATCTGGCGAAAGAGCCGGACAACCGGCACGACCATGAAGCCATCAGGGCGGAAATGACGCCGATCGGCAAGATCGGCTATGTGGCCAACAGCACGCACACGGTTCCGAAAGGCTGCCATAGCGCGGGCAGGGTGTACGACCGGTTCGAAGATCATGTCTGCGCCATCGTGCGATTCGTCGTGCAGGACACGGTGATCGCGGAACTGGCTCCGGGGGCGCGGGAGTTTTACATCGTATTCACAGCTAAGAACGAGGCCCGTGCTTCCCGATGGTAGGAAGGAAGAACCAGTCCTTTCGTCGAATTTCAGGAACAGGAGCCTGAAATTCGGCGATCAGACGGGGGTAGATGGCAGGAGATGTCGGACAAAGCCATACGTCTGCTCAGAATTTTGCTGGCGATCCAGGCCAGGCCGGGGATTACGGCGAAGGAACTGGCGGAGAAATGCGAGACGACCGACCGGACGATCTACCGCGATCTGAGGCTGCTGGATCTGATCGCGCCCATCACGAATGACGGCTACGGCAAGGGTTACCGCTTTGTCGGCAATTTCGCGATGTATCCGCTCAATTTCACGGAACAGGAGGCGCTGGCGTTCTCGGTGCTGCCCTCCGTGGTGGATGCGGACAAATTGCCGCCGGGCTTTGAGTCAGCCTATGAGAAGGTGATGGCCGCGCATCGGAAGGATGTCCGGAACCGCGCCGACATGCTGGAGAACGTCGCGGACATCATCCGGATGGGCACTCCGGCATACCGCGAAGCAGGCGGCGCCAACTTCCTGCTGCCCGTCATGCGGGCGATCCTGTCCGGCCGGACGATCCGCGCGGTCTACCATACGCAGAGCCGGAACGAGACGACGGAGCGGGAGATCGATCCGTACTATCTGGTGCCGCGGGAGCAGCGGTTCTACCTGATCGGGTATTGCCATTCCGCCGGGGAGATCCGCACGTTCCGCGTCAGCCGCTTCCGGCATGTGGAGATCACGGACAAGCTCTTTGACAAGGGCGGTTTCAGCATCGAGCAGTACATGAAGCATACCTGGTCGATCGAGCAGGGCGATTCGCTGATCACGTTCAAGATCCGCTTCCATCCGGAAGTGGCCCGGTACGTGAAGGAAGAGGAGCTGTTCGTGCGGCCGAAGATGACCGACCTGCCCGACGGAGGCCTGCTGTTCGAGGTGACGGTCAACCACGAGCGGGAATTTCTGAACTGGGTCGTCCAGTACGGCCCGTCGGCGGAGATTCTGGAGCCGGTCTCGTACAGGAACTGGTTCAGGGAGCGCCTCAGACAGTGGATGAAGGTGTACGAGGACGATTCGAAACGGAGGAAGGCCGAGATGACCAGTGGGCCGAGTACCGGGACGAGACGTTTCTGAAGCGGCTGGGAGTGGCCGAACGCATCAAATGTCCCCTCCGCGAGTTCTGGCCGCGTGGCGGTCCGCAGTGGGACGCGCTCGGGATCGCGGGGAACGGCGACGTGCTGCTCGTGGAAGCGAAGGCGAACATTCCGGAACTTGTCTCGCACATGAATGCGCGGGCCGCGTCCTCGATCGCGAAAATCGGGCATTCGCTTGATGAAGTGCGCGCCCATCTGGGCTGTCAGCCCCGGATCGACTGGACATCCGGGTACTACCAGTATGTCAACCGCGTCGCGCATCTGTACTACCTGATGGTGAAGAATGGGATCGGCGCCTGGCTCGTCAACGTCTATTTCATCGGCGACCGGTCGGTGGACGGGCCGAGGACCGCGGATGAATGGCACGACGCCATCCGGAACATGAAGGCCGACCTGGGGCTCGACAAGCATCACGAACTGGAATATCGCATGATTGACTTGTTCATCCGCATCGAAGAACTGGACATCAAGGAGTGAACGGCATGGCGACCATGATCCCCGATCTGATGCCGGAGCAGATCGCGAACGACGGCGAGCGTCTGTTCTACGCGGCGGCCCGCGGGCTGCCGGAGGAATACACGGTTTTTTATTCCTACCGGTACTATGAAGACCCGGACGAGGAACGGGTCCGGGAAGCCGACTTCATCATCGTCCATCCCGCGGCCGGCTTCGTCGTCGTCGAGGTGAAGGAGGGCGAGGTTCGCTATTACAACGGGCAGTGGCACGAATTCCGGACGGGCGGCTATCTGCCGCTGCACAAGGATCCCGTCGAACAGGCCCGGACGGCGATGTACCGGATCCGGGACATGTACCGCGAGGAGACCGGCGAGGCCTTCCCCGCAAGATACCGCTTCGCCCTGTGCTTCCCGGAGACCCGGACCATCGCGGGCCGCACGCCCGCCGACCTGATGCCCGAAAGCCTGTGGACCGGAAGTCACCTCGAGAATCTGCGGGAGGCGCTGGAGCGTCTGCTCGGCATGCCGGAAGCGGCGGCCGCCGGCAGGAGCCCGGCCCGTTCCGCCGCGTCCAGGCTGATCGAACTGCTGGCCCCGAGTTGCAACGTGTTCGCCTCCCTCGAGGACAAGATCGCCGCGTTCCGGCGGCAATCGGATTTCGTCCTGACGGAGGAGCAGAACCGGATTCTCGAGGAGACGGAGGAGGACAGTCGGAAGCTGTTCCTCGGGGCGGCCGGCACGGGGAAGACGTTCATCGCGATGGAGAAGGCCAGGCGGTGCGCCGCTCAGGGCAAGCGCGTGCTGCTGACCTGCTACAATCAGTACCTCGTCGGCTGGCTCCGGGAGAACGTGAAGCATCCGAACGTCACGATACGGCATTTCCACGGCTTCCTCGCAGAGGCGCTCATGTCGGCCGGGCTGCTGCTGCCGGAAGAGGTGCGCGACGACGCGGATTTCTACAACGAGGAGCTGCCGGGCAGGGGCCTCGACTACTTCGATAAGTGGCCGGAGAAGGAGAAGTTCGATGTCATCATTATCGACGAGGGACAGGATTTCCGGGAACTCTGGATTCTCTGCCTTGAGACGGCGCTGAAGCGAGACGGCGAAATGTACGCGTTCGCCGACCCGTTCCAGAACCTGTTCCAGGGCGGCCTGGACGGGCTCAGGAAGCGCTGCGACATCTCGAGGCACCGGCTGACATACAACCTCCGGAACGCCGACACGATCAACGACTGGCTGGGGCCGTTCGCGGGAGGCGTCGTGACGCGGCCCCGCCTGTCGAACGGAATGCCCGTCGCCCATCTGGCTTACCGTACGCAGGAGGAGGAGCGGCGGCTGCTCGAGCGTGAGATCGGCCGGCTGGTCAGCCAGGGGCTGCCGCTCCACCGGATGCTGATCCTGTCGCCGTACCGGCGGGAGAACAGCTGCCTGAGCGGCGTCGTCCGGCTCCGGGACTGGCCGATTATCGATTTCCAGTCCCGGGAGCACGGCATCCGTTTCACGACGATCCGCAAGTTCAAGGGACTGGAGGCGGACGTCGTGTTCCTCGTCGATGTCCGGGACAGCAAGGCCTGCACGCCGGCCGACGTCTACGTGGGAGCGTCCAGGGCGCGCTTCATGCTCTATGTGCTCCATCACGAGGAGTGGAAGCGTCCGGACTGAAGGCGCGACCGGACCTCGGCCGCGGCTTGCGCCATATGGCGCAGGCTCGCCCACGTTTCGGCTTCGCCGCGCGTCTTCAGCCCGCAGTCCGGATTGATCCACAGCCGGTCTGCGCCGATGGCGTCGACCATCTTCAGGATGGCGCGCTTCAGTTCCTCCGGGTCCGGAATGCGCGGCGAGTGGATGTCGTAGACCCCCGGGCCGACCATCGTCCGAAAACCGCTCTCCCGCAGCGTTCCGACGATCTCCAGACCGGAACGGGAAGCTTCGAAGGAGATCACATCCGCGTCCATCTCGTCGATCTCCCGGATCATATCGCCGAATTGGCTGTAGCACATGTGGGTGTGGATCTGCGTCCCGGGCTTCACGCCGCTGTGCACGAGCCGGAAGGCCGGAATCGCCCAGTCCAGGTATTGCGCGCGCCAATCGGATCTGCGGAGCGGGAGCTTCTCGCGGAGCGCCGCTTCGTCGATCTGGATGACGGAGAGGCCGCTCGCTTCCAGATCCAGCACTTCGTCGCGGATCGCGAGCGCGATCTGAAACGCGATCTCCTTCGGCGGGAGGTCCTCCCGCGGGAACGACCAGTTGAGCATCGTCACGGGCCCGGTCAGCATGCCTTTCACCGGCCGGTCCGTCAGTTCGTTGGCATAGACGGCGTACTCGACGGTGATCGGCCGGGAGCGGCGGACGTCGCCCCAGATGATCGGCGGCTTGACGCATCGCGTGCCGTAGGACTGCACCCAGCCATTCGACGTGAAGACGAAGCCCTCCAGGCATTCGCCGAAATATTCGACCATGTCGCTGCGCTCGAATTCGCCGTGAACGAGCACGTCGAGTCCGATCTCCTCCTGGCGTCTGACGCAGTCCGCGATTTTGTCGAAAATGAACCGCCTGTACGCCTCCTCCGGCACGTCACCCTTCCGGTACGCCGCCCGAATCGCCCGTACATCCGGCGTCTGCGGGAACGACCCGATCGTGGTGGTCGGCAGCGGCTGCAGCTTCAGCTTCTCCCGCTGGAGCGCTTCCCGTTCCGACCGGGAGGGCAGGCGGGTGAAGTCGCGCTCCGTCAGCGCGGCCACACGCGCCCGGACTTCCTCGTCCGGCGTGCATCGGGGCGCCGCGAACAACGCTTCATTGCGCTTGTACGCCTCCGTCGCCGACGGGTCCGGGTCGGACAGCATCCGCTTCAGTTCCGCCAGTTCCCGCAGCTTCTCCTCCGCGAAGGCGAGATGCCGGGTGTGCTCCGGGGACAGCCGGGTCTCGTGCCTGACCGAATACGGCACATGCAGCAGGGAGCAGGACGTTCCGATGACGACATCCCGCGCATATCGCCGGATTTCCCGCACCGTGCGGAGCGTGTCGGCGTAGCGGTTGCGCCAGATGTTCCGGCCGCTTACCACCCCCGCGAACAGCGTTTTGTCCTCCGCGAAACCGTGCCGGGACAGCAGCGCCAGCGATTGCGAGCCTTCGACGAAATCAAGTCCGATCCCGTCGAAGGGAAGCGACAGCAGCACGTCATAGCAGTCGCGGACGTCGCCGAAACAGGTCTGGACCAGCACTTTCACGCCGTTTTTCTCCGCCAGCAGCGGCCGATACAGCTCCGCAAGCAGCCGGATATCCTCCCGCGTCAAATCCGTCACCAGCGACGGCTCGTCGAACTGAATCCACCGGGCGCCCAGCTCGCCCAGCCGGCTCAGCACGTCCCGGTAGGCCCGGACGATGTCAGCGAGCATATCGTCCGCCCGATTGCGACCGGTGAACTTCGCCAGCCTGAGCAGGGTGAAGGGGCCGACCAGCGCCGGGCGGGTCTCGATCCCGAGACGCCGGGCTTCCTCGTATTCATCGAAGATCTTGCTTCCCGCCGCACGGATCCGCACGGAATCATCGATTTCCGGCACGAAGTAGTGGTAGTTGGTGTTGAACCATTTCTTCATGGCCAGCGCCTTCACGTCGCCCCGCGGCCCCTGGTATCCCCGCGCCATCGCGAAGTACGTGCCGAGCGGATCGAGCCCCAGCGTCCGGTAACGCTCCGGCACGATATCAAGAAGCACGGCCGTGTCGAGCACATGATCATAGAAGGAGAAATCGCCTGACGGAATGAAGTCGATCCCGGCCGCTTGCTGCGCGCGCCAGTGCGCGCTCCGGAGCTCCGCGGCGGTCCGGCGGAGTTCCCCGGCGCCGATCTCTCCCCTGAGAAATTTCTCGACGGCAAACTTCAGCTCGCGTGAGGCGCCGATTCTCGGATATCCGATGACAGACGTACGCATTCCCATCACTCCCGATTTCGTCTTCGCTTTCCGATTATGGAAGAACGGACGGGGTATCGGGTAATACGCGGTTTCTATTGAAGGCGATAGTTTTTTTCTATGGGACCACGGGGCGGCCCGGAATGGCCGGAGCGCCGCAAACTCAATATATTGGAGGAGAATCGACTTCCCGATACTATATCTTGTGTCTTGACGAAAGTTGTGTTAAGATGAACTCATCTTGCACAACCGCATATCGCTGTTTCGGCCAGGTACTGCGAACGCAGTTTAATAGGGAAGCCGGTGCGAATCCGGCGCTGTCCCCGCAACTGTAACGCGGACGAACGTTCACATCCACTGTGCAGCCGTGCATGGGAAGGGAACGGGAGGATGAAGCGAAGCCAGGAGACCTGCCTGCCCGAAACCAGGATTCCTTTCTTCGGGGGGTGAGAAAGGCGCGGCCTGGACGGGTGGAATGCGCATATCCGCACCGTGCCATACCATGTCGTCTTGAAGCATCCTCGGGAGAGGGTGCTTTTTATTTTGCCAGTACGCGTGAAAAAGGGAGGAGTCGGACCATGAAACTGTACACGAGAACCGTCTGCCCGAAGTGCATCTGGATCAAATCCGAGGCGCGGCGGTCCGGCAAGGAAGTGGAGATCGTCAATATCGACCATGACGAAGCGGCCCGCGAGCGCCTCATCGGGGCCGGCATCATGACCGTGCCGGCGCTCGAGGCGGACGGCGAGTTCCTGACCGAGCCCGAAGCGATGCTTGCGAAGCTGGGGGGCGCGGAACGATGATCGCGTACGCCAGCCGGACCGGCAATGTTCGCTACATCGTATCGCAGATCGGGCTGCCGGGCATCGAGATCGGCGAGGAAACGACGGTCACGGAGCCCTTTCTGCTCCTGACCTACACCGACGGTCTGGGGGAAGTGCCCCCGGTCGTGGAGCGATTCATGGAACGCAGCGGCGCGTATTGCCGGGGGGTGGCCGTCAGCGGCAACCGCAATTTCGGTCATCGCCTTTTTGGCGGGGCGGGGGACAAGATTGCGGAGCGGTGGAACGTTCCGTTGGTGAGGCGGATCGAGCTCAGAGGGTTCAGGAAGGATTACGAGGCGATCAGACGGTTTTGCCTGGAGCAAGTCGGAGAGGGGAGTCGGCATGAAATCATATTTGCGGCTCAACAATGAGGTGCTGCACCACTACAACCGCACGGGGCGGCTGGATCTGGCGAAGGATCGGGAAGCGGCGAGGCGTTATTTTCTCGAGCATGTGAACGTCAAGATGCGCTACTTCATCGATGTGGACGAGAAAATCCGCTACCTCGTCGACGAGGGCTACTATGAGCGGGAATTCCTCGAGCAGTACGACAAGGCGTTCATCGAGAAGCTGTTCGAGCGGGCGTACAGCTATCATTTCCGGTTCCCGTCGTTCATGAGCGCGAGCAAGTTCTATGACAGCTATGCGATGAAGAGCCGGGACGGCGCCGAAATATTGGAAAAATACGAGGACCGCATCGTCATCATCGCCCTCTACCTGGCGCGCGGCGACAAGGAGCTGGCGGAGCGGGCGGTCGACGCGATGATGACCGCCTACCAGCCGGCGACGCCGACGGCGCTGAACAGCGGCAAGCGGGCCCGCGGCGAGCTGGTGAGCTGCTTCAAGCTGTCGATGGACGACTCGATGAACAGCATCGCCGCGAACATCGGCTATTGCCTGGAACTGTCCCGCCTCGGAGGGGGCGTCGGCGTCAACCTGACAGACATCCGTCCGCTCGGCGATCCGATCAAGGGCATCTTAAGCCGCGCCAGCGGCGTCATGCCCGTGGCGAAGCTGCTCGAGAACGCCTTCTCCTATTCGAACCAGCTCGGGCAGCGCAACGGATCGGGCGTCGTCTATCTGAACATTTTCCACGCCGACATCGAGAGCCTCATCTCCGCGAAGAAGCCGAACGCCGACGAGAAGATCCGCCTGGCGACGCTGTCCACGGGCATCATCGTGCCGAATATTTTCTTCGAGCTGATGAAGCGGGACAAGGACATCGTCCTGTTCAGCCCGTACGACATTTACCGGGAGTACGGCAAGCGGATGTCGGAGATCAGCATGAGCGAGATGTACTACGAGCTGCTGGACAACCCGAACATCCGCAAGCTGAAGCGGGTCAATGCGCGGAAGCTGTACACGGAGATCAAGAAAGCCCAGTTCGAGTCCGGCTATCCGTTCGAGGTGTTCGACGACAACGTCAACGCCCGGCATCCGCTGCGCGGGCTGGGACGGGTGAAAATGTCCAACCTGTGCACGGAAATTCTGCAGGTGCAGCAGACCAGCGTCATCCACGACCACGGCACGGAAAATGAATACGGCATGGACGTGTCCTGCAACCTCGGCTCGCTCGACATCCACAAGGCGACGCAGACGGATTTCGAAAAGCTCGTGGATACGGCCATGCGGCTGCTCACCAATGTGTCGCTCATGACCGACATCCGGAACGTGCCGTCCGTCAGCAAGGCGAACCGGCTCATGCATTCCGTCGGGCTCGGCGTGATGAATCTGCACGGCCATCTGGTGTCGCAAGGGCTGGAATACGGTTCGGACGAGTCGATCCTGTTCGTGGATGCGTTCATGGAGGCGCTGAACTACTACTCGCTGCTCGCTTCCATGCGGCTGGCCCGGGAGAAGGGGGAGACGTTCCACGGGTTTGAGCTGAGCGACTACGCGGACGGTTCCTATTTTGACCCGTATGTGGACAAGGAAGAGCGGGAACTGCCCGAGCCGGTGCGGCGCGCGCTGGGGACCGTGCCCGTCATCACGAGACAGATGTGGCAGGAACTGAAGGAGCAGGTGATGGCGCACGGGCTGTTTAACGCCTACCGGCTGGCAGTAGCGCCGACGGGCAGCATTTCGTACATCCGGAACTGCACCGCGTCCCTTGCCCCGATCACGGAGCGGGTGGAAATCCGCGACTACGCGGACAGCCGCACGATCTATCCGATGCCGTTCCTGAATGACGGGAACAAGCATCTGTACAAGGAAGCCTGGGAGATCGATCCGTTCCGCATGGTGGACCTGTACGCGGCGGCGCAGAAGCATGTCGACCAGGGCCTCTCGATGACGGTGTACGTGACCGACCAATGGACGACGGAGCGGCTCGCCCGGCTGTACATTTACGCGTGGATGAAGGGGATCAAGACGGTTTACTACGTGCGGCAGCGGCTGCAGACGATTGAGGAGTGTGTGGCATGCTCGGTCTGAATCGGTATGAAGCGGTGAACTGGAACCGGCAGGGCCGGGACCTCGTCCAGACGTTCTGGGATCAACAATGGCGGCAGATCTGGTTCCCCGAGGAGATTGCCGTGAGCAAGGACGTGAAGCAGTGGAGCCAGTTCGAGCATCAGGAGACGTACAAGCAGGTGCTCGGCGGGCTTACGCTGCTCGATACGATCCAGACGAACATCGGGATGAACGAGATCGCCCGCCATGCGCCGGATCTGCAGGAGAAGGCGCTCTATACGGTGTTCGCCGCGTTCGAGGCGATCCACGCGAAGTCGTACTCGTACATCTTCACCACGCTCTGCACGAACAGCGAGATCGAGGCGATCTTCGACTGGGTGAAGAAGAGCGAATATTTGCAATACAAGGCGAACCGGATCTCGGGCGTCTACCGTTCGATCCGGGAGAATGACCCCGTCTCCCTGTGGAAGGCGATGTTCGCCTCGGTCATGCTGGAATCGTTCCTGTTCTATTCCGGATTTTTCTATCCGCTCTATCTGGGCGGCCAGGGGATCTTGCGGAACAGCTCCGAGGTCATCTCCCTCATCCTGCGGGACGAGTCGATCCACGGGGTCGCCGTCGGCTATTTCGCGCAGCAACTGTTTAAATCGTTTCCCGACAAGGTGAAGGAAGAGCTGACGGTGTGGGGCTGCGAATTTGTGCTCGACCTGTATCACAATGAAATCGAATATACGAACGACGTGTACGCGGAGACCGGCCTCGGTCCGGAAGTGAAAAGCTACGTGCGCTACAACGCCAACAAGGCGCTCATGAACCTCGGGATGGATGTCATGTTCCCCGACGAGGAAGTCAATCCGATCGTCATGAACGGCATCCGGAACGAAGGCTCGAACTACGATTTCTTCTCGCAGAAAGGATCGACGTACGCGGTGGCGAAGGTCGCGCCGATCACGGACGAGACGTTCGTGTTCTGACGGCGGCCCGGGGGATGATCGGATGACGCTGCAGCAGCTCAAGTATATTCTCGCGATTGTGGCGTGCGGTTCGATCAGCGAGGCGGCCAAGCGGCTCTATGTGTCGCAGCCGAGCCTGTCGAGCGCGGTGAAGGAACTCGAGGAGGAGTTCGGCATCGAGATTTTCGTGCGCTCCCCGAAGGGGATCGCCCTGACGAACGAGGGCATCGAGTTTCTGGCCTATGCCCGCCAGGTGGTGGAGCAGGCGGAGCTGATGGAGCAGCGGTACTTGAACAAGCGGCCGTCCCGGAAGCTGTGCTCGATCTCCACCCAGCATTACGCCTTCGCCGTCCAGGCGTTCGTGGCGCTCATGAAGACGCTGGGCGAGAACGAATACGAATGCACGCTGCGCGAGACGCGGACGCACGAAATCATCGAGGATGTCCGGAACTTGCGCAGCGAAATCGGCATTCTGTACCTGAGCGAGTTCAACCGGAAAGTGATCACCAAGCTGCTGCGGGATCATGACCTGAAGTTCCATCCGCTGTTCACCGCGAAGCCCCATGTGTTCATCAGCGTCCACCATCCGCTGGCGCAGCGGGAGATGCTGGAGATGGACGAACTGGACGAGTATCCGTGTCTCGTGTTCGAGCAGGGGGAGTACAACTCGTTCTATTTCGCGGAGGAAATTCTGAGCACGCGAAGCTACCGGAAGAAAATATTGGTGAGCGACAGGGCGACGCTGTTCAATCTGCTGATCGGCCTGAACGGGTACACGATCAGTTCCGGCGTGCTGAACCAGGACGTGTACGGCGGGTTGATCAAGCCCGTGCGGCTCAAGACGGACGAAGACATGCTCATCGGCTATATCACGAACCAGAAGACGTCCCTGAGCCGTCTCGGGCAGCTCTATGTGGAGAAGCTGAAAGAGGTGGTCGCCCGCGCCGGGCATGAGTTGATGGGGTGAAGCAAGAACCGCGCCCCGGCCGGGAGACGGCAGGGGCGCGGCAATTCGCCGCTCGGCGTCGGTCAGGCGATCCGGAAATAACCGACGGACTTGTTCAGACCGTCCACGACCTCGCGCAGTTGCTCTGCGGCATGAGAGATGTTCTCGACGAGCGCAAGCTGCTCCTGCGTCGCGGCCGCGACGTTCTCCGCCTTGCCGGACACTTTGCGCACGGACGAGGCGGCCTGATCCACGCTGGCCGAGACCTCCTCGGAGCTGGCCGACATCTGCTGGGTCACGGAGGACATCTCGTGGATCTGCGAGGTCACTTCGCGGATCGACGAGGCGATCGCCCGGAACCCTTCCGCGACTTCCCGCATGATGGCCGAGCTGCGCTCCACCTGATCGATCGTCGTCCGCATGTGCGCGTTCGCGTTGCCGATCTCCTGCAGCGTGTCCGAGACCAGGTCGTTGATGCTGTTCGCCGACTCGAGCGAGCTGGCGGCCAGTTTGCGGATCTCTCCGGCTACGACCGCGAATCCCCGGCCGTGCTCGCCTGCGCGAGCCGCCTCGATGGACGCGTTCAGCGACAGGATGCCGGTCTGATTCGCGAAGGACGAGATGTTGGAGGTAATGTTGCCGATCTCGGCCGATTTGTCGTTCAGCACCGTCACCGTCTCGCCCAGGCGGTTGATTTCGCCGGTCAGGATGTCCAACTGCTCCTTCAGCTTCAGGAGCAGTTCGGTGCCCTGCTGCGTCCGCCGGTTCGTGTCTTCCGCGTATTGCGAGATGCTGCCGGTGCTTTCGGCGATGCGCTGTACGCCGATCGCCATCTCTTCGATGGCATTGCCGGTCTCCGTGGTGATCCTCGCCTGTGTCTCGACGAGGTCGCTCACTTCCTGGATATTCTCGGCGACATGACCGGATGTGGACGCCGATTCCCGCGCGCTTGAGGCGAGCTCGTTTGACGCCTCGGACACCGCACGGGCGCTATCCAGGATGCCGCCGATCAGTTCGCGCATCCGCAAGACCATGTTGTCGACATCCTGTTGGATGCGGCCGAGCTCGTCCTTGCCGTAGCGGGTCGTCTCGGGTAGATCCAGCCAGCCTTCCGCGACGCGGCGGGTTTTCCGGCTGACATCGTCGACGGTGCGGCCGATCCGGCGGATGACCCAGACGCCCGCCGCGATCAGGACAGCCCATTCGATGGCGAGGGCAATGTACATGCTGGTCGCGATGCCGCCGGCGGCATCCTGTTCTTCCCGGACGGCTTCCCGAACGTAGACTTCCAGAATCTCCTGGATCTCGTTGATATGCCCGCGGGTCGTCTCGAAGACCGCGTCGATCTCGGACCGGTTCTCCGCGAGGGTCGAAGGATCCCGGATGACCGCCGAAGTCAGGTTCGTCCAGGCCTCCAATCCGTTCTCAATATCGGCCAGCAGATCTTCCAGCGTCTTGCCGCTTTCCGAGTGACGGAGGTCCCGCAGTCCGCCCCGTTCGATCAGCTCCCGGGCCGCGGTGAGTCGTTCGCGGGTCTGCACGACGTTCGTGTCGTAATCGGCTTGCTCGCTGCCGGCCGATTGTCCGGAGGCGAGAAGCAAATAGGCTGTCAGTGCCTGATACAGATCGCGGTCGGCATTCAGCGCCAGTTCCGATATCGCGGATCCCGTCTCGTGGAGACGCTCGGCCATGCGGTCCACCGTCGAGGAGAGGGCGCCCAGCAGGTAGAAGGCCGCGACCGCGAAGAGGATGAGCGGAATGAAGAGCAAGAGGAACAGTTTCGTCTTGATGGAATAGAGGATGTTGGTCAAATAAGTCCGCCTCTGTGTCGAAAAATTGTCTTTATTTGGTTGTTGCGGGCATACTTCATATTTCGGAAGATGCTAAAAAAGTTTAGTCGTACCAATGGATGAAGCGCAATCAGCGTTGCCGATCTCCCGCAGCGTGTCCTCGTCAGGCAACGCCATGAACAAAGCCGGAGCCTCATGCCGAGACTCCGGCCGCATTATTTCTTCTGCTTGTAAAACTCGTGGTACAGCTTCATCAACGCCCGCTTCTCGATTCGCGACACGTAGGAGCGGCTGATGCCGAGCTCCTTCGCGATCTCCCGCTGCGTCCGCTCCTCGCCTCCGGCCTCCAGTCCGAACCTGCCGACGACAACCTCGCGCTCGCGCTCGTCGAGGATGTCGAGGTTCTTGTAAATCTTCGACTTCTCGATCTTGAGCTGCACCTTGTCGACCACTTCATCCGTGTCCGAACCGAGGATATCGATAAGTGTGATCTCGTTGCCTTCCTTGTCGGTTCCGATCGGATCGTGCAGCGAGACGTCCTTGCGCGTCTTCCGGAGCGAGCGGAGATGCATCAGAATCTCGTTCTCGATGCATCGCGCGGCGAAGGTGGCGAGCTTCGTCCCCTTGCCGGGCTGGAAGCTCTCGATCGCCTTGATCAGCCCGATCGTGCCGATCGAGATCAGGTCTTCGATGTCTTCGCCGGTGTTGTCGAATTTCTTGACGATGTGGGCCACAAGGCGCAGGTTGTGCTCGATCAGCAGGTTGCGGGATTCCTGGTTCCCCTCCGCCATCAGCTGGAGATGTCTCGCTTCCTCTTCCTCCTGCAGCGGCTGCGGGAAGGCGTTGTTCTTGACGTAGGAGACGAGCAGTGTGAGCTGCTTGATGAACAGCGCGATGGCAGCGAACAATCCGGGCATGAACGGCCACCCCCATGCGAATTCACCGGAACGGCCTGCACGCCTCCGGCGGCGGAAGACTGTTTTACAGTCTATGTGGGCGGCGGCCCATTTGTGCTTGTATGCCCGGAACAACGGTACAAGAAAAAAATCTCCTGTTGTCGAGAGGAGTGAAGGTTGTTCTGCTCCGCTCAACAAAGGAGACAATGCGCGAGTTAACACCAATCATTCATGATTGCTCGGTATTGAGAAGCTTCAGAAGCTCATTCCTGCTGGTGATACTGACAAGTTTTTCGGACACGTTTTTCGGAGGTATGATTTTGTCTTGATCATCGATAATAAATTTTCCTTGATAAACACCGAGGATGACATATGCGTCATCTGCGACGTTGCCGACATAACGCTCCAGGAACACGATTGCCTGCTCATTTTTTCGGAAGACCGGGTTCTCATCAAACACAACCATTCTTCCTTTTTCATCAATTCCCCCGGTCTCCAAAATATTGATCACGGATTTTGAAGGTTTTCCCTTGACAATTTTTACGATCTCCGATTCGGAAAGTGTGAATGTGGCATTAGCCACGGACAGCGGTTTTGCATTCTTGACGGATACGAGGGCGATCAACTCCGCCCTGTCCCGGAGTTCCTTAATCGAGTGAAATTCTTCAGACAACGACAAGGAGCCGTGAATAACTTGAGGAGCTTCATCAGAAGCGTTGTTGCTCTTTTGCAAATGATATCCGGCAAACAGGATGATTGCTATCACTCCAACGATGACAATGCCGATTGAAGACTTGTTCAAAATCGCGCTTTTCATTTTGCCGACCTCCATTAAATGCCATACAGGTTTTTGATCCCCAGGATATCATCAGGCGCCGGAGTGGTTGGCGTTCTGTCTTCCGTATATTTGTACATCACCGCCGATGTATTGGTATACAAGTCCGCCAACCCCAAGATATGACCGATTTCGTGAACGGCTACGCCTCTGGAGGTTGCAAATAAATACGTATTATGATAAGTGTTCAGGGTAATGTTTCCATAATACGTGATGTTATTGGTATGGTACCAGGTTGCCATGCCATCCCAGCCTATATTTCCATAGTACCAGACATTGTTGACAATATCTGCGTCTGCAATGTCTCCAACCTGTACAAACATGATTTTGTAGTTGAGCGCGGCCATCCATCGAAGATACGCATCACTGAAAACGGAATCATAGGATATTCCATTCGAAAGAGTATCATTATATAGAGACGAGTCATAATAAATGGTTAATGTAGAGGGATTGCTCCATCTTTGGCCCGTATAGATGTAAGCCCATGCTTGGCTGGTCGTGGCAACAAAGATCACCAACGCAAATAATACAGCCAGAATTTTTTTCGGGGATCTCATAAAAACCCTCCTTTGTTTTTTGATTTTTACATGCGACTGGACAGAGCCAACGGTTCTTGATGCGGATCATGAGTCGAGAAAATCGTAGATTCCGAATCAAGAGACGGTTCCGGTTTGCTTTGAATTACTATCAACACCCCCCCAACGTTATCAAATTTATACTGAGTAAACAATATAATAACATAGATTCTATATATTGTAAACTTATGATTATAATAACTTCATGACTTGTATTTGCCATCCAAATAGATCCAGCAGATGGTGATCTATGTAATTGAGGATGTTAATTCCGGATTCATATGGCAGTCAATATTGCGACAGGGGGCGAGCAGGATGACGGCTGAAGCCGCCGAAGCGCTGCTGGCGGGCTGGGGCATCCGGGCGGAAGTCCACGTCGAAACCATCGGGGTGAACAACACGACATGGAAAGGAGAAGGGCGTGGCTTGCGAGATACGACCGGTCAGATCTCCGTAAAGCGACGCGGGAAGCGGAACTGTACGAATCGAGGATCCCGCTCCCGTCGCCCGGGACATTCTTCTGTGTATAAAATCGTGACGGATTACCCCAAAAAATCGTGCAGCAGGAAATTGGGGATTTCCAGATTTGTAGACAGGCTTTACAGGGAGAGGCAGGCGTGATAGGCTTGCTAGCCCGCGATGATTCCTTTCCCATCGCCCCTTCGCGAAAATCACGCCTGTAGAGGCTCCCTGTCAAGCCTGTTATCATTTTTCCAGCGAATGTTGTATAACTGGAAATTGACTGACGATTTTTTGGGGTAATTTTGCGTGATAAAAAACACTTCTGGCGTATGAGGAGAGCGGCGGAGCGAAGATTTCCGCCGGCCTGTTGGGCGCGGCGATGCTGGTTCGCAAGCTGGACAGCTACTGGCGCCATCGAAAGCGATACCTGAGCGGGAGAGGGTCGCCGGAGACTTGCAGAAGACAGGCGGACCAATTGAGAATCGTGCTGTCCTGGCGCGATGCGTTTGCCGACGGGTGATCACCGGGAACCGGACAGGATTTTCCATTGATTATGGAAGGAATGCGGGTTGTATGGTATAATGGGTTTCGTACATTGAAATTATGTTTCGTACAACGAAACTTCGGAAGGGAGCAACCATGGGTTTCGCCTTCGATGGCCTCGATCACATTCAGCTGGCGGCGCCGGCGGGCTGCGAGACGGAAGCGCGGAAATTTTTCGGCGGCCTGCTCGGCTGGGAGGAGATCCCGAAACCCGACAAGCTGAAAAGCCCCGGCGGCGTCTGGTTTCGGTGCGGCGAGCACGAGGTGCACATCGGCGTACAGCCGGAATTCGTTCCCGCGGTCAAGGCGCATCCGGCCTTCCGCGTGCGGAACCTGGCGGAGCTTCGCGCGCACCTGATCCGCCACAGGGTGCCGGTCACGGACGACGACGCGCGGGCGGATCAAGGGGTGGAGCGCTTCTATGCGAGCGATCCGTTCGGCAACCGGATCGAGTTTCTGGAATGGAAGGAGACGGGCCGATGAGCGTGAAGCGGATCTATCTCGTGAGGCACTGCAAGGCCGCGAGCCAGGAGCCGGAGGCGCCGCTGACCGAAGAAGGCGTGAAGCAGGCGGAGCGGCTGGCGGACTTCTTCGCGGAGAAAAAGGTTGACCGCATCGTCTCCAGTCCGTTCGAACGCGCCATCGCATCCATCCGCCCGTATGCTGACAAAACCGGACTCGCGATCGCTACGGACGACCGGCTGCGCGAACGGGTGCTGTCGACGGAGCCGCTGCCCGACTGGATGGAACGGCTGAAGGCGACCTTCGACGATTTCGAGCTGAGGCTGCCGGGCGGCGAATCGTCGCGGGAAGCGATGGAGCGGGGTTGCGGCGTGATCCGGGAATGCTGGAGCAGACCGGAGACGAACACCGTCGTCGTGACGCACGGCAACCTGATGGCGCTCATCCTGAAGGCGTGCGACGATCGGTACGGATACGAGGACTGGTCGAGGCTCACGAACCCCGACGTCTACGAGCTCGTCAAGGCGGACGGGGAGGGGGAGATCATGATCAGGCGAGTGTGGAACGGCGCCGCCGGACCGGGCTGATCAGGCCCGCGGCGGCGCCGTCGATTTGCGCAGGATCAGGGCGGTCGGCAGCATGATCCGCTTCCGCGGGCGCTCTTCGCCGCGCGCGCGGATCCGCTCGATGAGCAGCCGCATGCCGGCATGTCCGAACTGGTAGGCCTGCTGGGCGGCCACCGTGACGAACGGATCGACTCCGGAGAACGGACCGAAATCGTCGAAGCAGGCGACCGACACCTGCTCCGGCACCCCGATGCCGGCGGCGCGCAGCAGGCGGATGACATGCAGCGCGATGACATTGTTGCCGGCGACGATGGCGGTCGGCATCGGATCAAGCCGCTTCAGCCATGCCTCGATGTCTGTCGGATCGTGTTCGAGTCCGAATTCCGTCTCGAGCATGTATCGCTCGTCGATGGGAAGGCCGTATGTCTTGAGCGCTTCGCGGTAGCCCTCCTGGCGGTAGCGCGCGCTCGAGACGGAGAGCGAGCCGTTGACCAGCGCGATTCGCCGGTGGCCGAGCTCGTACAGGTGACCGACGAGCTGCCGGGCTCCGGAAATGCTGTCGCCGAGCACGATGTCGCAATCGATGCCGGGCACCTCCCGGTCGAGCAGCACGAACGGCACCTTGTGCCGGTGAAGCCGCTCCAGGTTCGGGAGCGAGGCGTCGCCCGAGGGCGCGATCAGGGCGCCGTCGACGCGCGCTTTCAGGATTGTCTCGATGTAGGTGGATTCCTTGTCCAGACTTTCGTCGCTGTTGCCGAACAGGAGACGGAATCCGCTCTCGGCGGCGGCGTCCTCGGCGCCGCGGGCCAGCGTCGTGTAGAACGGGTTGCGGATGTCCGTCACAAGCAGGAACAGGATCTTCGACTCCTGCAGCACGAGGCTGCGCGCCATGCCGTTCGGAACGTAGTTCAACTCATCCATGACTTTGAGCACCCGCTCGCGGGTCTTCGCGCTTACGCGCTCCGGCTGGTTGATGACCCGGGACACGGTCATGGCGGATACGTTGGCCCTCGCGGCAATGTCGTAAATCGTCACCATTCCGGCTTTCGCTCCTCGAGTATCGCAAGGTCAACTTTTATCTATATTACCGGATTGTAAGCGTTGACATCAACCGATGTCCGTGATACGGTGGTGTTACCGATAACATCACCGAAGGGAAGGCGATCCGGGATGGCAGACATCGCGGTGAGATGGCAGGGCCGAATGCCGGCGATCGGCATCCGGCCGACGATTGACGGACGAAGGAAGGGCGTGCGCGAATCGCTCGAGGAGCAGACGATGCGCATGGCGGAAGCGGTTGCGAACCTGTATCGGGAGACGTTGCGCTACCCGAACGGCGAACCGGTCCGCTGCGTCATCGCCGACGCCTGCATCGGCGGCGTGCGGGAAGCGGCCGCGTGCGCGGAGAAGTTTGAGCGGGAAGGCGTCGGCCTCGTCGTCACCGTCACCCCCTGCTGGTGCTACGGCACCGAGACGATGGACATGAACCCGAACATTCCGCAGGCGGTCTGGGGGTTCAACGGCACGGAGCGCCCCGGCGCGGTGTATCTGGCGGCGGTGCTGGCCGGCTACGCGCAGAAAGGCATCCCCGCGTTCGGCATCTACGGTCGCGACGTGCAGGATGCGGGCGACACGGCGATTCCGGAGGACGTGCGGGAGAAACTGCTCCGCTTCGCCCGGTCCGGGCTCGCCGTCGCGCTGATGCGCGGCAAGTCGTATCTCGCGATGGGTTCCGTCTCGATGGGCATCGCCGGCTCGGTTGTGAACGAAGACTTCTTCCAGCGCTGGCTCGGCATGCGGAACGAGTATGTCGACATGAGCGAATTCGTCCGGCGCATGGACGAGGGCATTTACGATCCGGAAGAATACGAGCGGGCGATGGGGTGGGTCAAGGCGAACTGCGCGGAAGGCCCGGACAACAACCCGCCCCATCTCCGCCTGTCGCGCGCCGGGCTCGACCGCGACTGGGAAACCGTCGTCAAGATGGCGCTCATCGCGCGCGACCTGATGGTCGGCAATCCCCGCCTCGCCGAACTCGGCTACGGGGAGGAGGCGCTCGGCCGCAACGCGATCGCCTCGGGCTTCCAGGGGCAGCGGCAATGGACCGACCATTTCCCGAACGGCGACTTCCTGGAGGCGATCCTGAACTCGTCGTTCGACTGGAACGGCAAGCGCGCGCCCTATATCGTCGCGACGGAGAACGACAGCCTGAACGGCGCGGCGATGCTGTTCGGCTGGCTGCTGACGAACGCCGCGCAGGTATTCGCCGACGTGCGCACCTACTGGAGCCCGGACGCGGTGAAGCGGGTGACCGGACACACGCTCGCCGGCCTTGCGGAGCACGGCATCCTGCACCTGATCAACTCCGGGCCGGCCGCGCTCGACGGCACGGGCGAGCAGACGAAGGACGGCGCGCCGGCGATGAAGCCGTTCTGGGAAATCACGGACGACGAGGTCGACCGCTGCCTAAAGGCGGTGTCCTGGCGGCCGGCTTCCCGCGAATATTTCCGCGGCGGCGGCTTCTCGACCGATTTCCTGACGCGCGGCGGCATGCCGATGACGATGGCGCGGATCAACCTGGTGCGCGGCATCGGCCCGGTGCTGCAGCTCGCCGAAGGCTGGTCCGTCGACCTGCCGCAGGAGGTGCACGACGCGCTGGACAAGCGGACCGACCCGACGTGGCCGACGACCTGGTTCGCCCCGATCCTGACCGGCAACGGCGCGTTCCGCAGCGTCTACGACGTCATGAACAACTGGGGCGCGAACCATGCCGCGGTCAGTTACGGCCACATCGGCGCCGACCTGATCACGCTCGCGTCGATGCTCCGCATCCCGGTGAACATGCACAACGTGCCGGAGGAGCGCATCTTCCGTCCGAAGGCGTGGTCGCTGTTCGGCACCGCCGATCCGGAAGGCGCGGACTACCGGGCCTGCGCGGCTTTCGGCCCGCTGTACGGCTGAGGCGGAACGGCAGGGGGGACACGCATGAACGAACAGGACATTCGCGAGGAATTGTGCCGCTACGCCCGCAGGATCACGCTGAACCGCCTCGTCGTCGGTCCCGGCGGCAACATCAGCGCCCGGCTGGGGGACACCATGTACCTGTCGCCGAGCGGGTACGCGCTGGACGAGATCGCGCCCGGCGACTGGGTCGCGGTGGACATACCGAGCGGCGAGATCGCGCCCGGCAGCCCGCGCCCGTCGTCCGAGGTGCTGATGCATCTGTACGCCTACCGGGCCGACCCGGCGATCGGCGCCGTCATTCATACGCACCCGCCCTATTGCATCGCGCTGACGCTCGTCCGGGACGACCTGCCGGTCATGTTCCCGGACCAGGCGGCGCTCACGGGCCGGACGGCCTTCGTCCCGTACGTGCTGCCGACGACCGACCGGCTCGCGCTGGCGGTGGCGGAGCGGGTGCGCGAGGCGAGCTCGATGCTGCTCGCGAATCACGGGCTCGTCACGACCGGCCGCAACCTGCGCGAGGCCTACTATCGGACCGAGGTCGTCGAAGAGAGCGCGAAGATCTGGCTGATCGCGGCGGGCGTCGGGCGTCCGAAGGCGCTGACGGACGAGGAATACCGGGAGATCGCGTCGCTCGAGAGCGAGGCGTACCGGATCGAACTGCTGAGGAAAATGAAATGACGCCGCGGCGAGACGGCGCACGGGAGGGAGGACATGCGATGAAAGCGCCCGACGTACTCGCCTTTGACCTCGGCGCGGGCAGCGGGCGCGCCTTCGTCGGGGAATGGCGGGAAGAGGCGGGAACGGGCGGACCTACCATCCGCATGACCGAGATCCATCGCTTCCCGAACGACATGATCCGCGTCCGGGGCCGGCTGCACTGGGATGTGCTCCGGCTTCACCACGAGATGAAGCAGGCGATCCGCAAGACGTTCGCTGCCGGTTTCGCGCCGGAATCGTTCGGCATCGACACCTGGGGCGTCGACTTCGGGCTGCTCGACGCGCACGGCGAACTCGCCGGCCATCCGTACCATTACCGCGATTCCCAGACCGAAGGCGCCATTCCGGAGGTGTGCGGGCTGATCGGCCGGGACGAACTGTACCGGAGGAGCGGCCTGCAGTTCATGCCGTTCAACACGATCTTCCAGCTGCATGCGATGAAGAAGCGCGGCGCGCCGGCGCTCGGGACCGCCCGCCGGCTGCTGCTCATGCCCGATCTGCTCATGTATCTGCTGACCGGGCATCAGGCTTGCGAATGGACGATTGCGACGACGACCCAGCTCATCGACCCGTCGACCGGCGCCTGGAACACCGACTGGATGGAGCGGATCGGCGTTCCGCCCGAATGGTTCTCCGCGCCGGTTCCGCCCGGGACGCCGGCGGGCCGTCTGCTGCCGGAGATCCGGGAAGAGCTGGGCGGCGTTCCGCCGATGCTCGGCATCGCCGTCGCCTCCCACGACACCGAGTCGGCGGCGGTGGCCGTTCCCGCGGTCGGCGGGGAGTTCGCCTATCTTTCCTGCGGCACCTGGTCGCTGCTCGGAACGGAGCTGGACCGCCCGCTCGTCACGCAGGAGACGATGGCGCTCGAATTTTCGAACGAAGGCGGAGCCGGCGGCAAGTTCCAGTTGCTGAAGAACATCATGGGGCTCTGGCTGCTCGAGGAATGCCGGCGGGAATGGACGGAGGCGGGGGAGGAAGCCGCCTATCCGGAACTGATCGCGGCCGCGGAGGAAGCGGAGCCGCTGCGCTCGCTGATCGACCCCGACGACGTCCGGTTCTACCCGCCGGGACGAATGACGGAGCGGATCGCGGACTATTGCCGCGAGACCGGGCAGCCGGTTCCGGATACGAAGGGTCGGTTCGTCCGCTGCGTGCTCGAGAGCCTCGCGCTCCGCTACCGCGAGACGCTGGAGAGCATGGAAGCCGTCACCGGTCGGTCGTTCCGCGGCCTGCACATCGTGGGCGGCGGCTCGCGGAACGCGTTGCTCTGCCGGCTTACGGCGCGGGCGATCGGCCGGCCCGTCTGGGCCGGGCCGGTCGAGGCGAGCGCGCTCGGCAACATGCTTGTGCAATGGATGGCGCTCGGCGCGATCGGCGGTCTGGCGGAGGCGCGGCGTCTGGTTGCCGCGTCGTTCCCGGTCGACGCCTTCGAGCCGGACGATTCAGGGAATTGGAGCGAGGCTTATGACCGTTACCGGAAGACGGTCGAGACAACACGAAGGAGCGTGTGACACGATGCTGATCGGCATCCCGAGGCGGCTGTCGCCCGAACTGCTCAAGATACTGATGGAAATGGGACACGGAGACGAGATCGTGCTGGCCGACGGGAACTTTCCCGCGGCCAGCCACGCGAGCCGGCTCGTGCGCTGCGACGGCCACGGCACGGCGGAGCTGCTCGACGACATCCTGAGACTGATGCCGCTGGACCGTTATGTCGAACGCCCGGTCGCGGTCATGCAGGTTGTGCCCGGCGACCGGGTCGAGACGCCGATCCGGGACGAGTACCGCCGGATCATCGCCGAGCGGGCCGGCGTCACGACGCCGCCGGAAGAACTCGAGCGGTTCGCGTTCTACGAGCGCGCGAAGCGGGCTTACGCGATCGTCGCGACGGGCGAAACGGCGCTTTACGCCAATCTGATCCTGAAGAAAGGCGTCCTCACGGAGTAAGCGTCAGGACCCATTTTCCCGCATCCGGCCGATATTGACACCATGCGACAATACTTCCCACGAATCCGACAATACTTCCTATTTACGCCTTCCCGGCCGGGTATATACAATAGAAATACGATTGAACCGGTAAGAATAAACAACATAAGGGTGACATCGCTTGAAAGCATCACGCTGATTGGAGGAACCTGCTGTGTTGGTCGCGTTGGATGTCAAGCGGATTCTGGAGCAACTCGGCATCGACTTCAGGCGTTATGAAGAGTGGATGGCGCAGACGCCGTCCGAAGATGCCGGCGAGAAGGCCGGCGCGGAAGAGACGCAGCGGCCGTCTCTGTACCGGCTTGTTCGCGCGGGCCGCATCGCGGACGGACAGCGCCATCATTGCCGCGTTCGTCCGGTCAGCGAAGAACCGCTGGGCGCGGCCGGCATAAGATAATAGCGCACCAACCTCGAAAGGAGCCGAAAGGGTGAGCCGATTCGGGCTGTTGACGCTGCTCTTGTTCGTGCTTCTCGTCCTGATGTTGGTCATTGCCGCCGTCTTTTGAACTTGTCCCCTCTGCAGGAACCGCGCGAGCGGTTCTTTTTTTTGTGCCGCGTGCCCAGAAAGCACGTATCTTCTAGCCGGTGAAAGTCCGGCCACGGGAGGGGCCAAGCCCCCGTGTAGCTAGGATGCCTGCGTACGGCGAAATCCGTGCGTAGAAGCGTATCGACGAAAGTACC
>Ga0207768_100255_pt1 | contig 43165 bp, 40 predicted proteins | sample CeladaPassaB1F01_FD_187478 | JGI IMG/M metagenome (GOLD analysis project Ga0207768, IMG submission 187478) | Cellulose-adapted microbial communities from the Joint BioEnergy Institute, USA - Passage B1F01 (SPAdes) (version 2) | ecosystem: Engineered > Bioreactor > Continuous culture >... | reverse complement strand
CGGCGAGACCCTGCTCGTCCAGTTCCCAGAGAGTGCCGGGAAACGCGGCCAGGCACTCGAGCGTTCCCGGCGCCAGATCCAGTACTGGCCCGGCGAAATGCTCGAGCCGCCAGCTCGACGACCAGCCGAGCGTCACGATCAGGTCGCGCAGCTGCTGGATATCGGGACGATCGAAGAAGGCGCCGTTCCCTGCCGCCACTGCAGGAATGCCGCGGGTCGCCAGTGCTGTGAGGAGGGGTTGAGCGTAATAGCGGACGCTGCGGTAGAGGACGGCCACGTCGCTCCAGCGCTCGATCGCCCCCTCGGTACGCAGCGTCGCGATCAGCTCGGCGAGGCGCTCACCCTCGTCGTCCACATCGTCGCTCGTCAAGAGCAGGACCTCCGGTCCATCGCCACGGACGGCTTGGATCGTCTTGGCGTAGCGCAGGGGATTATGTGCGATGAGGCGTGTGGCGACCTGGACGATCGGACGCGTCGAACGGAAGTTGCGCGAGAGCTCGATACGGCGAGCCTGCGGGTAGAGTTCAGGAAAGCGGAGAAAGTTGGCGACTGTGGCACCGCGAAACCGGTAGATGCTCTGGTCGTCGTCGCCGACGACGCACAGGTTCATCTCCGGTGCGGCGACGATCCCGAGGATGAGGTCCTGCAGGACGTTCGTATCCTGGTGCTCGTCGACGATGACGTACTGGAAGCGGTTCTGGACAGCCGTGCGGACGTCTTCATCGTCGCGCAGCAGCCGGTAGGCTTCGCGTTGCAGCCCGGGGAAATCGAGCCAGCCGGACTCGTCCAGGAGCTGGCGGTAGCGGCGGTAGGCGGCGGCGACAGCCACAACTTCGGGATCGTCAGTCGCCGATGGCAGGAGCGCCACGAGCGCCTCGGGATCCACGAGGTCCTCGCTGTAGGCGTTGAAGGCAGCCAGCACGTCGGCGATGAAGTCGCCCAAGCGACCACGCGCCTGGTTCAAGCCCAACTCCTTGGCATGCGTGAAGACGAAGAGATGCTGCAGGTGCTCGTCGAGGATCCGGAGCGGCTGACCAAACGGATGGTGGTCGGGAAATTGCTCGAGCAGCCACTGGCAGAAGCCATGGATCGTGGTGATGAGTACCCGCTCGATGCGCCCGCCGAGGAAGCGTGCCAGACGAACGCGCAGCTCCTCGGCGGCCTTGCGCGTGAACGTCGTGAGCAGGATCCCTTCCGGCTCGACGCCTCGTTCGAGAATCAAGTAGGCAGCGCGGCGCAGCATGACCTCGGTTTTGCCAGCGCCTGGGCCAGCGATGACGAGAAGCGGGCCGGTTTCGTGCGTGACGACTGCTCGCTGCTCCGGGGTGAGACCGTCGAGGAGAGACTCTCGTCCTGTTGTGGCCATGCAGCGACTCCTGGCGATTCGACTGGTGGCGGGTACCTCCCATTCGATGATTACGGTAACCGTCCGGCGCGGCAAGAGGTCGAACGGGAGTGTCCTGGCTCGCACTGGGGAACCGCGTGGGTGCCGGTGGGCCGCTGGTTCGGGCGCGAGGCCCGATGGGGAGCAGGCGCATGCCCAGCCAGGATTCCGGCCGGGCTGTCCAGCCGCTGTTCCCGGGAACGATGCCCTGGCCCGGATCATAGCCACCGGGCTGCTCTTCGCATGAGCGAAGGAAGAGCCCGAGAGTGAATCTGGAGGACTGCTGGGCGCGTCTTCCACCGTTCGCCGGCTGGTGCTTCGCGAGGATGGACAGTACGCGAGCTGGCCAGGAGCGCCCAACCTACTGGAGCGGTCTCCTTCAGCTCGGCGTGCTGACCGGTTCCAGGAACAGGGTCGCCTGGCGGTTCCAGTCGTTCTGCGGATGCCGGTCCTCGAGCCGGACGCATTCCGCCTGGAGTTCGGGCGGCAGCGTCTCGATGCTCGGATAGTTGACCTCGATCAGGTTGCCAGCCGGATCGCGCACGTACAGCTGCACGTTGCCGTTGGGCAGCTGGACGAGGTAGTGCGTGAACGTGTCGCCGTCCAGGCAACCGCGAGCGCGTGCCTTCTCGTACACCGAGACCAGGTCATCGACGGTCAGCGCGAAGTGGGCGTAACGGCGTGCGTCTTCTGGCCGCTCGAAGATGTGGAGCTGGAGATCGCCAACGCGCAGCCACTGGACTGGATGGCCGAAGTTGGGCGTCGGGATGCGCTCGAGTCCAAAGACGTCCTCGTAGAAGCGAACGGACTCTTCGAGGTTCTTCGCGACGATGCTGACGTGGTTCAGGTTCCGTGCGGGCATGGCTTCTGCTCCTCTCGGGCTCGTGTCGGTGCGAGGTGACAGGTGCAGTGTAGCATGCACCAGCCGGAACCGGGGGCGGCCGCGGTCTGGTCGTGATGCTCAGCTGCGACGACTCAGGAGCGCTCGACCGAGCATCCACCCGATGACGATGACGAGGAAAAAGGCGAAGAAGAGGGCGATCTCGATGCTTCCGACAGCTGGTGGGAAGACCATCGTGTCGCCAGCTCCTCCGCGCAGCCCGGCGACGACGGCGAGTCCCACGCTGAGCGCGACAACCAGGACGACGACCGAAAGACAACCGACCACGATTCCCTCGAACAGAGAGCGAAGCACGAATGTCCCCCCTCGTGACCAGCTGGTGCGCGTACCGATCGAATGGTAGCACGCCCGGCGAGCTGCGACGAACCAGGCGGCGAGCGCCCTGGCTGCCGGCCGCACCGTTGCGAGGCTGCGCACTGCTGCGTCGCGCCGCTAGGACGTCGCTGCTGCCGCGACCGTCTTGCCGGTGCGGCTCGGGCAGGGCCGACGCGACCTCCTGCCTTCTGCGGAGGCGTGAGCGTTCCGCAGTCGTGGGCCGCAGCGGACGGCGCGGACCTGGCTCAACGCTGCCCGAGCTGCAGGTACGTGGTGTGCCACTCCGCTACCGCGTGCTGGAGCTGCGTGCGCGTGACGAACCCGGGAACGCGATCGTGCGCAACCGGCGAGTCGGCGCGGCGATCGGTGGAGAGTGACGTTGCTCCGCTCTGGCCGTCAGCTGGCGCGCACTGTGCGCAAGCCATCGGCGAGGACAGCGAGGGCTCGTTCCAACTCCTCCCAGCTGATCGTCAGCGGGGGTTGGATCCGGACGACGTTCCCCTCCTGCCCGCCGACGCCGACCAGGACGCCGTGTTCCCGACAGTAGGCGCGCAGCGCGGCCGCCTGCTTGGCTGCCGGCTCTTTGGTCTGCCGGTCGGTGACGAGTTCGACACCGATCATGAGGCCGATCCCGCGCACGTCGCCGATGAGTTCGTGCTCGCTCGCCAGTTCGCGCAGTTGGGCGAGCGCCTGTTCTCCTTTGCGGGCGGCCTGTCCGGGGAGGTCTTCCTCCAGCATCACCTCGATGTTCGCCAGCGCGGCGGCGCAGGAGACCGGGTTCCCACCGAAGGTCGAGAGGTGCTCGCCGGGCTGGAACGCGTCGGCGATCTCGGCGCGGGCGATGCAGGCTGACAGCGGAAAACCGTCGGCGATCCCCTTGGCCAGCACCATGATGTCCGGCTCGACGCCGTAGTGCTCGATCGCGAACAGTTTCCCGGTGCGGCCGAAGCCGCTCTGCACTTCGTCGACGATGAAGAGGATGCCGTAGCGGTCGAGGATCTCCTTCACGTAGCGGAAATAGTTGGCCGGTGGCACGATGATGCCGCCCTCGCCCATGACCGGTTCGGCGATGAAGGCGGCCACGTTGCCGGACGTCTGGTACTTGATCGCCCACTCGACCATCTCGGCACAGCGCTGCGCGAGCACCTCGGGATCGTCGGTGCCGAACGGGTTGCGGTAGAGGTAGGGCGCCGGTGCGAAGGCGACCCCGGGGAGGTACGGCCCACCGCGCTTCTTGCGCAGCATGTTGCCGGTGACCGAAAGCGTGCCGACCGTACGCCCGTGGAACGAGTGCGTGAGCGCGATGAACTCGTTCTTGCCGGTGTACGCCTTCGCCATGCGGAGCGCCGTCTCGATCCCTTCGGCGCCGCTGTTCCCGAAGAACGTCTTCTTGAGCCGGCCAGGTGTAATCTGGGCGAGCCGTTCCGCCAGGTCGGCGACCACCGGCACGTGGTACACGTAACTTGCGGCATGCACCAGCTTGTCGGCCTGCGCCTTGGCTGCCGCGACGACCTTGGGATGGCAGTGACCGGCATTGGTGACGGCGATGCCGGCGAAGCAGTCAATGTAGGCTCGGCCTGCGGCGTCGTACACGGTCGCGCCCGTCGCACGTTCTACGATCACCGGCTCGACCGCGGCGACGAAGCTCGTGCAGACGTACTCCCGATACTTCTCGATCGTGTCCATCGGTACGCTCCTCGACTCAACTGACTCTCCGCATCCATCCACCGGCATTGTAACCGGAGGGCTGCAGGAGCTGAGCGTTCGGGTCGAGGATCTGGCTCAGGCCGGTTGCGTCGCGGTCGGACTCAGAGCGGTGCGAGTGTGTACCGCCCTTCGCTGACGAGCACTTCGCCGAGATCGACGAGGTGTTCCAGGTGGGCAAGCGTTTCGGTCAGAGCGAGGAACCGTTGGAACGGATCCAGTTGCGGCCAGCTGCCGCGTCGCCCCATCCAGCTGAGGCGGGTCGCCACCTGGTACGCCGTCTGTGGTCCCTCGGCAAGGACAGTGAGGACTTCCTGCAGGCGCTCGCGGTGGTGGGCGAGGAGCTCCTCGATACGCGGGCGCGCTGCACCGAACGGTTGGCCATGACCCGGGAGCGTCCGTTCGACGGGCAGGTGGCGGACGCGTTCGAGCGAGGCGAGATAGGCCGAGAGTGGCTTGTCGTTGCGCCCTGGCAGCGAGCCGATATGAGGACTGGTATCGGGGAGGATATGGTCGCTCGCGATGAGCAGTCGCTGCGTCGGCTCGTAGAGACAGAGGAGTCCCGGCGCATGGCCGGGTACCCAGAGAACCTCGAAAGTGAAGGGGGGCCACACGAACGTCTCCCCACCGGTGAGCGAGCGCTCGATCGCGACCGTGCAGGAGCGTTGCCGGAAGCGGGAGGCGATTTCGCGGAGGGTGTCCCGATCAGCTTCCGGGACACCGGCCTGAGTCAGCCACTCGTGGAACGTCACCTCCAGCGGCGAGCGGGCAGGTGGTGAGGTTGGCTGCTCGTACGGATGAGCCAGGCAACGGACGGCACCGTGCTGGCGCAAGCGGGGGAGGAGCCCACAGTGGTCCGGGTGTGCGTGCGTGAGGAAGATGAAGCGCAGATCGTCGACCGTGATACCGAGGGTGTGGAAAGCATCGAGCAAGGTGCGATAGGCCTCGTCGGTATCCGGCCCACAGTCGATGAGGATAGGCCCGTCTTGCGAAAGGACGAGATAGACATTGACGTGACCGAGCGGATGGTGCGCCCACAGCGGGACCGCGATGCGGTAGAGCTGTGGCGCTTCTTCGGTAACCAAATGTGTTCGACTCATCGTACACTCCTACGCGAACGTTCCCAATGCCCTCGCAGGGATGACGATACCAGTGCTGACGGTACGACGACCCGATGACGGGCGACAGGTTCGCTGGTGGGCTGCACTGATGGGTAGAAGCGCATATCCGAGGATTGCGGTGCTGGACTCGTTCGGAGCGGTCGGGATTCATCGCACGCGCTCGTCCACGATCCGTCGCGCCTTGTAGTCGCTGCGCGGCAGCGTCCCCGGCGGACAGCCTTCGACCGTGACGTGTACGCCGAGCGCAGCGTGGATGGCTGCCGCCAGCCGCTCGACCGGAACGGTGGTTGCGGGCGACACTGGTTCCACGCGGACGACCAGCTCCGGGCGTTCCCACGGGCCGCGTAGTGCGAGCTGGAACTCGTCGGCGAGTTCCGGGAAGCTGTGGATGACCCGCTCGACAGCCGAAGGATAGATATTGACGCCCCGGTAGACGATCATGTCGTCGACCCGACCTTCGATACTGCCGAGGAGGACGACACTCGCACAGCCGCAGGCGGGGGCGGGATCGATCCGGGCGAGATCCCCCGAGCGGTAACGGAGCAACGGCTGGGTGTCACCGATCAGGTTCGTGAAGACCAGTTCCCCGAGTTCACCCGGAGCGACCGGGTCGCCGGTCTGTGGATCGATGACCTCGGTCAGCACGGCGTCACAAGGAATGTGGAGGCGTGGGTTCTCCGGACACCCACCGCCGTAGCCGAAAATTTCGGTCATCCCATAGGTTTCGATCACGGCGACCTGCTCGCCCCAGAGCTGTTTGATACGCTGCACGGTGTGCTCTTCCGAGGCACCGGGCTCGAAGCCGGTGGTGAGCGCTCGGATCGAGTCGACCTCGCGGAACGGCATGTTCATCTCCTCGGCGAGCCGTCCCAGGTAGAGCAGGTAGGACACCGTGCCGGTCACGACGGTCGGCCGGAGTTCGTGAAGAAGTCGCACCTTCTGCTCCGATCGGTACCGGCCCAGCCCGACACGAACCGTACCGGGCCGGCGTTCGGCCTCCATCCCGAGGGTTGGGCCGAAGAGGCCGTCGGTTGGATGGAGCGACACGACGATGGTCGGATAGGTATCGCCAGCTGGCGTCCAGTAGCTCCGGCGACGGACCAGCGCCCCGCACAGTTCCCAGTCGCGGTGGGAGAGGAGGCGTTTGAGGGGGCGGCCGGTAGTACCGGAGGTGGCGAAGGCCCGGTACCAGGTGGAGAGATGGGAGCAGACGTAGCTGCCGAAGGGTGGGTGTGCCTCCTGGTCGGCCTGGAGTTCGGCTTTGGTGGTGAAGGGGAGGCGCCGGAGGTCGTCGAGCGAGCGGATCTCCTCCGGGCGCACCCCGGCGGCGTCGAACTTCTGGCGGTAGAAGGGGCTGGAATGGTAGACGTACTCGACCATCGCCTGGAGGCGCTGGAGCTGGAGGCTGCGCATCGCCTCCAGGGGCAAGCGGTCGAGTGCGGGGTTGCTGGTGTCGTACCAGGGGAGCTGCTTGGGGAGCATGGCGCCTTACGCCTCCTTCCAGGGCCCTTCGACCGGACGGAAGAGGCGGCGGTGGGGGAGCCGGTCTTCCAGGCGGAAGATGCGCACGGCGTTGCCGCCCAGGATCAGGTTGAGGTCGTCCTGGGGGATGTCGAGCTTGAGGAACTGGCGGAAGCTCCAGCCCCAGTAGTCGACCTGGTGGCGGGGGATACCCCACTTACGGATCTGCTGGGGGAAGGAGCGGGGATGGGGGGCTGGCCGCCAGTAGAAGGGCATGGAGGCGCCCCAGTCGGTGCCGAAGAGGAGCTTTTCCGGGCCGACGTTGGGGTCGGCGAGCGCCTTTTCGATGAGCTCGGCCCACCAGAGGCCGACTTCGAGGAAGACGTTGTCGAAGGCGCCGGCGACGTGGAGGGCCTCATCCACCCAGCGTTCGAGGTAGCCGGCCTGGAGGCCGCCGTGGTCGAGGATGAGGGGGACATCGGGGAACTCGGCCGCCAGGTCGGCGACCCAGAGGATGTGGATCGTTTCCGGCATGGCGTGGTGGGTGAGGGGGTAGCCTTGGACGACGCCGGTGTGGATGCGGGCGGGGACGCGGTGCTTGCGGGCGACCTGGAGGATGACGCGCATTTCGTCGAGGCGCTCGGTCATGCTGATCGACTTACCGCGCTGGCGGCGGGTGGGGTCGCTGGGGATCCCCTCGCCGATGCCGACGAACTTGCCGGTGGCGAGGAGCTGGTCGATCTCCTGGGCCGCTGCCTCGATCGTCCACTCGATCTCACCGCGCATCGCCTTGTGATGGGTTTCGCACGCAGTACAGCAGGCGACGAACTTATCCGGGTACTTTTCGACGAGCTGCGCGTTGATCTCGTTCGTGAACCACTGCCCTGGCAGGAGGACGCACATATCGACGCCGTAGCGTTCCATGTCGTAGAGGAGGCGCGGGGAGTTGTCATAGGGGGTCATGTCCATCATCGCTTGCGCGAGATCGGTATAGCTCGTGCTGCCTTGGAGACGTGGCCCAGCGGCGAAGCGCTGAGCATGGACATGCGTGTCGATAATGAACCGACCGAGGCGCACGGTATCCTCCTTACCCTTCTCGCCAGGTGAGAGACTGTTACTTTATTCATAAGACGTGACGACCGCGTGCGCAAGCGAGGCGTTCGTGTATCGCGAACAGCGTCGCGGCTACCTGTCTCGACGGCATGGTAGGATGGAGCTCGTGTGGGGGCCGCGATGGTACAGGGTGGTACGGACACGCGGCCGGAGAGCGGCCGCATCGATGTGCTCTATTCGCTGCGGATGTATCCCGCATTTCGCGTGCTCTTCGGGACGACCTTGACCACCAATGCTGCGTTCTGGATGTGGTCGCTCCTCATCGGCTGGTTGGCACTGCTGCTCACGGACTCGCCGTTTTTCGTCGGATTGACCGGCTTTCTCAATGGCATCCCGATGCTCATCGTCAGCCTGCCAGCTGGCGTCCTCATCGACCGGGTCGACCGTCGGGCTGTCCTGCTCCTCGCGCAAATCGTCGTGGCGCTCGTCACGGTCGTGCTGGTGGTGTTTCTGTGGTTCGACTGGTTGCGTCCCTGGCAGTTGCTCCTCGCAGCCTTCCTCTCGGGGACAGGTATGGCCTTCGTCTTCGCGACACGCAGTGCGCTGGTCGCGAACCTGGTCGGCCGTGAGGCGCTGGCCAATGCGGTTGCCTTGACCTCGACGGCCCAGAATGCGCCGCGCATCGTCGGTCCAGCCATGGCTGGACCGCTCGTCGGGGCGATCGGTTTGACTGGTGCCTTCACAGTATGTGCCGTCTTTCAGGTCGTGTCGGTCATCATCACCGCTCGCTTGCCGCGTGTGGTGCCGGCGGGGCGTGGTGGTACCTTCTGGCGCTCGTTCGTGGAGGGACTGGAGACGGTCTGGCGACGGGAACACCTCCTGGCGCTGATGGCACTAGCGGCGTTGCCTACGTTACTCATTTTTCCGTACACGAACTTTTTGCCGGTCTTCGCGCGTGACGAGCTCGGGTTGGGAGCGACTGGCCTCGGTATCCTGATGGCATTGAACGGCATCGGGGCCGTCGTGGGATCAGTGACGGTCGCTGCACGACGGAGCATCGGCGAGTCGCCGCGGGTTCTCGTCATCAGTGTGCTCGCTTTCGCGCTCACCGTGTTCGCGTTCGCTCATGCACCGGCTGCGTGGCTCGCTGGCGTGTTCTTGCTGCTGGCTGGTGGGGCGGGTGCCGTGTACATGGCGTCCACGAATACGCTCCTCCAACTTGCGGTCGATGACAACATCCGTGGCCGTGTCCTCAGCGTCTATCTGCTGACCTGGGGGTTGCTCCCGGTCGGAACGTTGCCGGCCGGAGCGATCGCTGATGCCTGGGGTGCACCACTCGCTGTGACAGTGTTGACACTCGCAGCGATCGTCGCCATCGTCCTCGTAGCGCTCCGCTTTCCGGTGCTGCGCCATCCGACGCTCGCGCCCGAGCGTGCCCAGGCAGCGACGCGAGTTCGTTGAGCTGCTGACCGCGAGGAGTACGGAGCCGTGCGACAGCTCGTCCCGCGTCCCTGGGTACTGCAGCAGGCACCGCTGCGTGCCGTACTGGGGCTGACGCTCCTGGCAGGACTGGTGACGGGTCTGGTCGTACCGTTCCTGTCGCTCGTTGCCCGCGAGCGTGGTGCCTTCTACGGTACGGTCGGGCTGATGGCATCGGCCTTCATGCTGGCGCAACTCGTCTTCCAGCTCCCCGCTGGCGCGTTGGCCGATCGCTTCGGACGGGTGAGGCCGGTTCTCGCGGGTCTCCTCATCGAAGGTGCGGCGACTGCGGCGTTCGTGTGGACCGACTCGACCTGGCTGTTCATCCTGCTCCGGCTCGTTCAAGGGATCGGCCTCTCGCTCGTGTACCCGGCGGTACGCGCGCTCATCGCCGATCTGACCCCGCTCGAGCGGCGTGGGGAAGCTTTCGCTGCCTTTTGGGGCATGCTCAACGTCGGTTGGCTTCTGGGCCCCGCGATGGGAGGGCTCCTGGCGGCCGCGATCGGGAAGGTTCCGCTTCTCCTGTTCAGTGGGCTCGGCGAGATGGTACTGGTCGTCCCAGCGTGGTTCCTCTTCCGGCGAGTGCGCCTCGCACCCGTGGTGCCGCCCGTCGAGGCAGGCCGGGGTTCCTTCCGGAAGCTCATGGGACCAGCGCTCGCGGCAGTGATGCTGCTCGCCTTCGGGTTCGAGGTTCCGGTCGGAATCTTTTCCGGCATCTGGAGCATTTACCTCGATGAGATCGGTGCGAGCGAGCTGGAGCTGGGCCTCTCCTACACTGCGTTCTCGTTGACGAACCTGATGACGTTGCCCATCGGAGGGCGACTGGCCAATCGCCAGCCGCGCTGGCGACGCGTTGCATTCCTCTCGGTCATTCTCGGAGGCATCGTGGTGGGCTACGGCATTCCGTCGGTACCGCTCCTGCTCACTCTCGGGGCGATGGAGGGGGCGATCGCTGGCCTGCTGACACCGTCAGTCGATGCCTACCTCTCGGCGATCGCCGGGCCGGAGTATCAGGGCAGAATTCAGGGGGCCTACACCACTGCAGGGATCGCGGGGGCGGCGGTGAGTGCTCTGGGGAGCTCCGTACTGTATGCGCAGGGACACTGGGTGCCGTTTACGGTCGCTGGTGCCGTGCTGATCGGCATGACCGTCCCGGCCGCACTGGTGATGCGAACGACGGAACGATCGCAAGCGCCCGGTGTCATGCCCGAGCCGTTGGCGACGCGCTGATGTGGAACGAGATCGCTCTAGAGCGGTAGCGTGTGTATTGCGGAAAGGGGGACACGTGCGCCAGGTCGAGATCCCGTTCACTGTCTACTGGGGCGATGCTGATCCGGCGCAGCTCATCTACTATCCCAACGTGTTTCGCTACGTAGCACAGGCCGAACACGAGCTGTTCGCACAGATCGGTTTCACGACGATCCGCATGATGCGCGAACTCGGTGTAGCGAACCCGCGCGTCCATGTCGAGGTCGACTACGAGCGGCCGCTGTGGGTCTACGATCGCGGCGTCTGCCGGCTGTGGGTGAGCCAGATCGGGCGCTCGTCGCTCCGGCTCGATTTCGAGTTGGTGAAGGACGGCGAGCATGAACCTGCTGTGAAAGGCCATATGGTACAGGTGTTCGTGGATACGCAGGCGATGCGGCCGGTACCGATCCCGGAGGCACTGCGTCGAGCTCTGGAGGTCGAAGAGCCTGGTCATGCCGCGGCGTCGTGAGGAGCCGTGGGCGGCGAGCGGGTCCTATCCGTCCGGCGCCGTGGTATCCTCGACGATCGGAATGCAGGAGGAGCGAGGATGGCGGGGAAGCCGCGCGCGTTCTCGGGCATCCAACCGACAGGGGGGATTCACCTCGGGAACTACCTCGGGGCGATCCGGAACTGGGTTCTGCAGCAGGATCAGTACGACAACATCTTCAGTATCGTCGACCTGCACGCGATGACGGTGCCGTACGATCCGCATGAGCTCCGGCAGCGAACGTTCGAGGTCGCGAGCGTCTTGCTCGCAGCCGGTATCGACCCCGAGCGCTCGATCCTCTTCGTCCAGTCGGACGTGCGTGAGCATACGGAACTGTGCTGGATCCTGGGTACGCTCGCCACGTTCGGCGAGCTACGGCGGATGACGCAGTTCAAGGAGAAATCGAAAGGAAACGAACGGGTCGGTGCTGGGTTGTTCTTCTATCCGGTCCTGCAGGCTGCGGACATCTTGCTGTACGATGCTGCAGTCGTCCCGGTGGGCGAGGATCAGAAGCAGCACATCGAGCTGACACGCGATCTGGCGATCCGCTTCAACCACACGTTCGGTGAGACGTTCGTCGTGCCGGAGCCGGACATCAAGCCGGCTGGGGCGCGCATCATGTCGCTCACCGACCCGCACAAGAAGATGAGCAAGAGTGATCCGGATCCGGACAGCCGGATCGAGTTGCGTGACCCGCCGGACGTGATCCGCCGGAAGATCCGCAAGGCGGTCACCGATTCCGAGACGGTGATCCGCTACGACGAGGAGCGCAAACCGGCGATCTCGAACCTACTCACGATCTATTCGCTGCTCTCCGGTATCCCGATACCCGAACTCGAAGAGCGCTACGCCGGGAAGGGATACGGGCAGTTCAAGCAGGATCTCGCCGAGGTGATCATCGAGGCGCTCGCACCGATCCAGGCGAAGCTCGAGGAACTGATGGCGAATCCGGCTATCGTGATCCAGACGCTCCGGGAGGGCGCAGCCCGGGCACGCGAGCTGGCTGCAGCCAAGATGGCGGTCGTGCGCGAGCGCTGCGGCCTCGGGCTTCCGCCGCTCGATTGAACGGATCGATGATGGCTGCTTCGGAACGTGTCACTCTGTATCGGTGGTCGAACGTGCCGGAAGAGATGCCCCAACCGGGCGTGATCCGGCAGACAGTAAATGCTGAGCGTCAGACACTCGTCCGGTACCGGTATGCGCCCGGCTCGGTGTTTCCCGTCCATGCGCATCCAGAAGAACAGATCACCGTCGTACTCCGTGGGACGCTGGCGTTCGAGATCGATGGCACCGAGCTGCTCGGTGAGCCGGGCGATGTCATCGTGATTCCGGGTGGTGTCGCGCACGGAGCACGCGTTGTCGGCGATGAGGAAGTCGAGACGTTGAATACGTTCGTACCGCGGCGCGAGCACGCGCCCTGACGAGGCTGGAGAGGAACGGAGGAACGCACGATGTCGGTCGAATCGATGGCCCGGAAGCTCCGTCGGCAAGCTGCGAAGCGTATCAACCAGCGGCTCAAGCAGCCGAAGCACAGTCTTCCGCACCGGTATCCGTTCAAATACCGGCAGACCGAGCGCGGCCGGGTGCCCTTGACGCAGGAAGACGCGGTAGCGATGCTGCGCTGGCGGGAGGCGAAGCGGGCACGCAAGCAGCAGGCGCAAGAGAGCGCGGGCGCCGAGAAGGCGTAAGACCGTATCGCTTCGTGCGCTGAAGCGGCGCGGGACGATTTCCAGGAGGGGTCGTCTCGCGCTTTTTTGCTCGCTCACTCTGGAGGATCTGCATCAGGGACGCTCGCCAATTCGTGGGTCGCCGGGTGATAGCGACCCGCGAGGTCATCTTCGAGCACCCAGGGGCGGATTCCCGAGAGGTAGGCGGCGCGTCCCAGGAGGTGTGCGGAGATCGGTGTCGTGAGGAGGAAGAAGAGGCTCGCGAGAAGCGCATGGAGCAGGGCGGAGACACTGCCCAGCACGAGCCCGGTCGCGGTGACCACGAGCAGAATGCCGAGCGTTCCTGCCTTCGCGGCCGCTTGCATGCGTGTGTAGAAATCAGGCATGCGGAGCAGGCCGATCGCTGCGGTCAGCATGAGCAACGAACCGGAGAGGGCCAGGAGGCCGGTCACGACGTGCGTCATTCGCGCGTCCTCCGTTCGACGAGCGAAGCGAAGGCGACCGTGCTGAGGAAAGCGATGAGTGCGAGCACGATCGCGATGTCGACGATGGCGAGCATCCGGAGCACAGCCCCGAGCAGGAGCAAGAGCCCGACGACGAGTGTCGCCATCACATCGAGCGCGACGACGCGATCGGGAATCGTCGGACCGCGCACCACACGCGCGAAGGCGAAAACGAGGGCGACGACGAGCAGGAGCATCGCTGCGACGAGGAACGGCGACTCGGTCGGAAGGCCGATCAACTGCTCGATCATCGCAGGACCTCCAGCAGTCGTGCTTCGAGCCCCTGCTTCACCTCAGTGATGAAGCGCTCGCGGTTCTCCGTGTACATCGTGTGGACGTAGAGTGTCCGCTGGTCGGTCGAAACGTCCAGCAAGAGCGTGCCGGGGGTGAGCGAGAGGAAATTGGCGACGAGCGTGATTTCCGTGTCGGTGCGAGCATCAAGCGGAACGGCGAAGATGTGCGGGCGGGCATGCAGCTCGGGCGTGACGATATCGTAGGCGATGCGCAAACTGCTCAGGAGGAGTTCCCAGAAGAAGAAACCAGCGAAACGAACGAATCGGAAGACGCGCCGAGCGTACGTCCCACCGCCCCACAGTGGCTCAACGACCGAAACGACGAGGAACCCGAGCAGGAAACCGAGCAGAAGCTGATGGAACGTGAAGCGGCCGACCGCCATCATCCACACGAGAGCGAGGAGCATGTTGAGAAGGAGCGCGTTCATGGGGCACCTCCACGGAACGCGTGCGCGGGTAGATCGGCGACGATACTGAATACAGCGTCACGGTAGCCCTGGGCATCCAGCAGTTGTTCGGCAGCGCGGGTCGAGAGGACGAGAACCGGCTCGGCTGCGATACCCAGGCCGATGGTGACGACGACCAGGAGGAGCACGGGAGCCACCAGCCGCAACCCGAGCGGCTGGGCGGCGTCGCCATCATCGGCGTCCGGACGTTCTTTCCAGAACACCTCGTTCCAGATCTTCAGCATGGCGAGCAACGTCAGGAGTCCTGCAAGGAGCGCGATGGCCGTCGCTGCGTAGGCGTTGGCCGCGAAACCGGCTCGGATGACCAGTACCTTGGCCACGAAGCCGGAAAGCGGCGGAAAACCAGCTAGCGAGAGCGCCGGGATCAGAAAGACGAGCCCGAGCCAGGGCTTTTGTCGGAGCAGGCCTCCAAGGTGTCCGAGCGAGCTGCTCTCGCCAGTCCGCTCGATCAACCCGGCGATGCAGAAGAGACTCACTTTGGTCACGATGTCCTGCAAGAGATAGAAAACACTGCTGACGAGGCCCGCTGGCGTGAACAGCCCGAGACCGAACAGCATGTAGCCGACATGGCTGATAATCTGGAACGACAGCAGCCGCCTGATGTCGAACTGTGCAAGTGCGCCGAGTACGCCGGTGAGCATCGTCAGTGCTGCACAGGTGAGCAGGATCCGGTGCGTCCAACCAGGGTCGTGGACGAAGAGCAGCGTGAAGACGCGAACGAGTGCATAGACACCGACCTTCGTCAGCAGCCCAGCGAAGAGCGCCGAGACCGGTACCGGCGGCGTGTGATAGGAGGCTGGCAGCCAGAAGAACAGCGGGAAGACTGCCGCCTTGATCCCGAAGGCGAGAGCGAACAGCATCGCGACCACGTTGACGATCCCGGGATCCAGGCGCGAGAGGACCGTGCTCAGGTCGGCCAGATTGAGGGTTCCAGCGATACCGTAGAGAATGCCGGCTGCGCTGAGGAAAAAGGTGGAAGCGAGGAGATTGAGCGAAACGTACTTGATACCGCCTTCGACCTCTCCCCGCTCGACGCCGAGGACGAGAAGCACGAAGGATGCCATCAGCATGACTTCGAACCACACGTAGAGATTGAAAAGGTCTCCAGTGAGAAATGCTCCGTTGACGCCGAGAAGCAACACGAAAACGAGCGGGTAAAAGCCGGCGCGCTCCCGGTCAGAGTCCATCCAGGCGGTCGCGTAGACGATCGTGGCCCAGGAGACGAGCTGGGAGACGACGAGGAGCGCTGCGCTGAAGAGATCAGCAACGAGCACGATCCCGTATGGGGGTGGCCAGCTACCGATGGCGACGACGCGGATCCCGTGCGTCCAGACGTCAGCGAGGAGGACGACTGCAGCGAGGAAAGCGAGTGTCGCGCCGGCGATCGCGATCCCGTGCATGGTTCCGCGCCGCTGCCGTACGGCGAACAGCACCAGAGCCGTCACGAGCGGGATGAGGAGCGGGAGGACGAGCGTCAGTCCCATAGCTCAGCCTTCCTCCCGCGTCGGCTCGCTCGCGACAACGGCTGGGATCATCGGTGCGTGGGCGGCTTCCGGTACCTCACCGAGGCGGTCGGTCGTCGTGAGCGCGTCGAGATCGTCGGTGCCGAGTGCGCGATAGGTGCGGTAGACGAGCGCGACGGCGAAGACGAGCACGCCGAAGCTGATGACGATCGCGGTCAGGATGAGCGCCTGGGGGAGCGGATCGGCGTAGGGTGGGGTAACGCTCGTAGCGTCGGGAGAGACGAGCGGTGGGCGGCCACGGACCAATCCACCAGCGGTAAAAATCAGCAGGTTCGTGCCGTTGCCGAGCAGAATCAGGCCGACCACGACTTTCACGATGCTGCGGCGCAGCAGGAGGTAGAGACCACACCCGTAGAGCAGGCCGACCATGAGCGCGAAGAAAATCTCCATCGTGCCCTCACTCCTCCGCGAACGCGAACAGCATCGTCAACGTGGCTCCGATGACTGCCAAATAGACCCCTATGTCGAAGAGCACCGGTGATCCGAGTTCGAGCGTAAGCGTCGTGGTGACCGGGATTTCCAGCCAGAGACCGGTCAGGAACGGGTCACCGAGGAGGAGGGAGAGCAGTCCGCTCGCCAGGGCAACGGCGATCCCGATCGCGGTGAGCGTCAGTGGACGGACACGAAGCAGGCGCTTCGCGGTCGCGAGATCATAACCGAAGGTCACGAGGGCGAAGGCAGTGGCAGCGATGAGTCCACCGGCGAAGCCGCCACCGGGCTCGTGGTGCCCTCGCAGCAGCAAGAACAGGCTGAAGAGCAGGAGCAGCGGAGAGATCCAGCGGACAGCTGTCCGCAGGATGAGCGATGCCAGTGTGGTCATGTGGCGCGTTCCCCTCTTCGCCGCAGCAGAGCAGCAACGCCGAGCGCTGCCAGCCCGAGAACCGTAATTTCACCCAATGTATCGAGCGCCCGGAAATCGACGAGGATGACGTTGACGACGTTCCGCCCATGCGCTGCTGTATAGGCGTGTTCGGCGAAGAACGTGGAGATCCTCTCCGGATACCGGAAGGCATGGGTCGCGAGTGCGAAGCCAGCCATCATGCCACCGAACGCACTCGCCAGCAGCGCGTCACGAACGCGTGACCGGGTCGACGAGAGCCGTGCGTAGCGCGGAAGGCGGTAGAAGGCGAAGACCAAGAGAACCACTGTCAAAGTATCGACGAGCACCTGGGTGATTGCGAGGTCCGGAGCACCGTACCGGGCATAGAGCAGCGCGAGACTGAAGCCGAGTGCGCCGAGAGTAGCGACGGCTGCGAGACGTTCGGTGGCACGCACGGCGACGAGGCTGCTCACCACGATGATGCCGACGAGGATCGCATCGATGACATCGATGATGAGAAGCGCTGGCAGGTACTCGGGTAGGGGGATACGGTTATGGAGGGCACTCGCCCCAACCAATGCCAGAGCCGTCACGATCACGGTACTCACGTAGACGCGGAGGTAACCGTTTTGGAGATATGCCGTGGTGATGGTCGCGATCCGAACGAGCCCCAGGAGAGCGGAACTATACCAGCGTTCCGCACCCCAGCGGCCGAGCCCACGCGGGGCTTCCTCGATCGGAGCTGTCACGGCAAGGCGATCACCGAGTCGAAGGAGACGGGGCCAGAGGAGGGCGATCGCTGCCGCGACGACCAAAAGGGCAAGGCTCGCTCCGAGTACCGGCGTGAACCCGTGCCAGAGCGCCAGTTCGGATGATTCGCCGGCTGGCGCGTGCAGACTGGCGGTGACGCCCTGGATCAGGCTGGCGAGCCGTGAGACGGCGACGCCGCTCACGAGCGCGGTGCTGGCGAGGATCAGCGGGCCAACCAGGAGTGTCCAGTTCACCGCGTGGGGGTCGTGCAGCGGCCTGGAGCGGGTGAGGATCGGCCGCAACAGGAGCCAGGCGACCACGGCGTGCCCTGTGAAGCTCAGCAAGAGGACGAGGAAAACGTGTACAGCGGTTCCATGGAGACCAGCGTCGAGTGCTGCTTCTTTGGCGACAAAACTCAGGGTCGGGGGCAGCCCGGCAGCAGCAATGACGACGAGCCCAGTACAGAGCACGAGAGCGGGGCTTATGTGCCAGAGGCCGCCGATCTCGTCCAGATTCCGAGAACCGGAGGCGTGCTCGATTGCACCGGCGACGAGGAATGCCCCACCTTTGTAGAGCGCGTGGGCGAGAAGGAGCAGGGCGAACGGCTTGGCGCCGGCTGGGCCGAGCCCGAGCAAGAGGACGAGCGTTCCTAGTGCGCTGACCGTACTGTAGGCAAGAAGCCGCTTCAGGTCGCGCTGGGGGATGGCGAGAAGCGCGCCGAGGAGGGCGGTCGTGCCACCGAGCACGACCAACCCGGGTTCCCACCATGGATGGGAAGCGAAGAGCGGGCTCATCCGTGCGAGCAGGTACACCCCGGCTTTGACCATCGTCGCCGAGTGGAGATAGGCGCTGACCGGTGTCGGTGCCTCCATCGCGTTGGGAAGCCAGAAGTGGAAAGGTGCCTGGGCCGATTTGGTCGCAGCGCCGAGCAGCAGGAGCAGGAACGCTGCGGTCATGAGCGGTGTGTCGCTCGCTGCTTGGAGGAGATTGATGGTCTCGCTCAGCCGGAGGGTGCCGGCTTGCTGGGCGAGGAGCAGGAGTGCAGCGAGGAGCGCGAGCCCGCCGGCACCGGTGACGACCAGCGCTTGCTGCGCGCTGGCTCGCGCCCGTGGTCGTTCGTTAGCGAAGCCGATCAAGAAGAATGAGGCGAGACCGGTGAGTTCCCAAAAGACGAACAGGAGCAGGGCATCGTCGGCGAGAACGAGCCCGAGCATCGCGAGTTCGAACAGGAGGAGAGCGATCCAGAAGCGCACGAGGCGCGGGTGATCTTCGAGATACCCGACGGTGTACAGCGCCACGAGCGCTCCGATACCGGTGATGAGCAGGGCGAAGAGGGCACTGAGTCCGTCGAGGCGAAAAGCCAGCGAGCTACCCAGTGTCGGCAGCCAGGGCAAAACTTGGCTGCGGGGGCCATCCTGCCAGAGGCCAGGAGTGTGGACAGCGAACCAAAGGAAGAGCGCGAAGGAAATCGACGCAACGAGATAGCCGAAGCGCCGCTGGAGATACGGAACGGCGATCGGTGCAAGAACGATCAGGAGGGCGAGCGCTACGAGGCTAAACAGCATCGCGACTCCGTCGGCTCGATGTCGTACGCTCGTGCTGCGGGGGCGATGGCAAAGTCAATTCTCGATGGAACCCCCGCGGGACGGCCGGCGCATGAACCGGTCGCCTCGCCGAGTTTCCGGGAACGAGACGCCGCAGGCGCGGCTCAGCGCAGTGTAGCGTGCCGATACCGTATCCGGCAAGGTGACACCGAGCACGGTGCAGCGACCCCAAGACGAGTATACTGCTGCCCATGAGCGAGGGCGACTGAAGGGAGGGGCACTGTGCTGCAGCAGGTGGATCATCTCGTGGTTCTTTTTCCGCGGCTCGAGGAGGCGATAGATCTGGCCGAGCGAGCTGGCTTCCGGGTGATCCGTGGCGGGGAGCATCCAACCGGGACGCACAATGCGCTCGTCGGCTTCGCCGACGGCGCGTATCTGGAACTGATCGCTTTCCGCGAGGCGAACCCGCATCACCGCTGGTATCGGTTCGTCGAGCCAGGGGGCGGTATCGTTGATGTGTGCCTCCTCGTCGACGACATCGCTGCCGAAGTGCACCGGCTGGCCGAGCGTGGTCTCGTCTACCAGATCAGCGAGGGGAGCCGGCGGCGCCCGGACGGGGTCACGATCGCGTGGAAGAATGCGACGCCCGTGGACGAATTGACCGGTGTTCTGCCGTTCCTGATCGAGGATGTCACGCCGCGAAGCGAGCGGGTGCCGCATGGCCAGCTCGCGGAGCATCCGAACGGTACCCGGGGGATCGCCGAACTCGTCATCGCGGTCGAGGACCTCGCTGGCGCGGCCGCACTGTGGCAGGCCCTGACCGGAAACGACGGATCCGAAGAAGTGGATCCGGTACTGGGGGTACCGGCGCGCTGTTTCGTCGTCGGGCCGCACCGTGTTCTGCTGGCCGCGGCTGGCACGCATCCGGTTCTGTCCGAGCGTCTGGCACGTCTCGGCCCCGGACCGGCCCTGGCACGACTCTGGTCCTGGACGGAGCATGAGATACAGCTGGGCGCTGCTCGCCTGCAGCTCCGGCGATTCGACGGCTAGCGTTCCTCGCGCCCCATCCAGCGTGGGATGGCGACCGGAGGGTGGTACGTCAGTACGGCTTCGACCGCTTCCTCCGGGTCATCCGTCACGGCGAGCAGTCCAGCATGTTCTGGGGCGATGAATCCCTCGTCGACGGCATGGCGGAGACTCGCGAGCAGATGCCGATAGTAGTCGCCGGAGTTCAACAGCACCACCGGCTTCGTGTGGATGCCGAGCTGTGCCCAGGTGACGATCTCGAACAGCTCGTCGAGCGTTCCGAAGCCGCCGGGCAAGGCGATGAACCCATCGGCGAGGTCCGACATGAGTGCCTTGCGCTCGTGCATGGTGCGGACGATATGCAGCCGCGTCAGGTTCGGGTGGGCGAACTCACGCGCCATCAGGACTTCTGGAATGACGCCGATGACCTCACCGCCCGCTCGCAATGCCGCATCGGCGACGACGCCCATGAGCCCGATACTCCCACCGCCGTAGACGATCCCGATACCACGTTCGGCGAGCAGTGCAGCGACACGTGCCGCGTGGCTCCGGTAAATCGGACGGTTCCCGAGTCGGGAACCACAGAAAATACAGACACGCTCGATCGGAGTGCGACGATTCGCCATCGAAAGTTCCGCCTTCCATCGACTGGGGGCGTGAGCCCCGGCCCGCTGAGTGTACCCCGCGGTGACGCGGGGCGGAAAGGCGTGTTAGACTGCCGACGAGAGCGAGCGGAGCGTGCTGGTGCGCGTTATCGACCCGATCCTCGACCGGGCAGGTCTCGAACGGAAGCTCGCGACGACACCGTACCATGTCGACCGCGAGCGGGCACACATTTGGATCATCGATCCGGACGTCTGCCTGCAGTGCGAGCGGCAGCAATGCATCGTCTGCTGTCCGGCTGCGTGTTACACACCGTTGCCGGATGGGCGCGTGAAATTCTCCTACGAAGGCTGCGTCGAGTGCGGCACCTGCCGGATCGTCTGTTACGAGTTCCGTAACATCGCCTGGACGTATCCGCGCGGCGGCTTCGGCGTCCAGTACCGGTACGGGTAAGATCGCGTTGGGTGCAAGGGACATCCACGACGGCTGTCCCGAGGCAGGCGATGCTCGAGCTCATCCAGGTTACACTTGGTTGGCCGGGTGCTTGAGAGCTCTGCAGCCACTGGTGGGACGATGGCCGTCGTGCAGAGGGGGCACGGGCGATGTATTGGTGCCGACTGCATGTCCTGGTCTGTACGGCCAACCACTGCACGCAAAAGGGGGCGCAGCAGGTCGCCGCGCGCTTGCGCTTGGAGCTCAAGCGCGCTGGCCTCGACGCTGAAATCATGGTGAATACCTGCGACTCGATCGACCTCTGCGACATCGGGCCCAATATCGTCGTCTACCCGCAGGGCTGGATCTATCGGAACGTCCAGGTGAGCGATCTACCCGAGTTGATCGAATCACTTCGTGCCGGCGATCGTCCGGTCGAGCGCCTGCTCCTGCGCCCGGACTCCGGGGACGAGGCACGCCGGCGGGCACTCTATCGCGAGGCGGTCGAGCAGGAACCGCTCTCGGTGGAAGCCTTCGCAGCGCTCGCCGAGCGCTACGGTTTCGACGAGGCGTGGGTGGCCGAGCAAGCCCGCCGCGGCTTCATCGCGCGCAAGCCTGGCGAAGGCGGCGACCGGATCACGGTGACGAGCAAGGCACGGCACCGCTACGGCCTCGAGGGGGCGGGATGAGACGGTCGGGCGCTCGGAGGCTCGACCTCCGGCTCGGGCGAGACTGCTCAAATAGACGACAAGATGACCCCAGCGAGCTGAGAGAGTTGTGGACGTCTGTTTTTGAAGCAGTGCCAAATGGGCACTGCCCTGGGAGAGACTTTTACCGATGATCGTGCTATACTGGTTGAAGGGGAGGGTAGGTGAAGTGGGGGGTGACGGGATGTTGAGGAGGGCGAATGACGGCAGAGGTGCGACAGCACTCGCCGGCGAGTGTCGGCGGGAAACGTCCGCGGTTCGCGCATCCGGCTGAAGCGGAATTCGCCGCGTTCCTGGACTTCTACCGTATCGCCTGGGAATACGAGCCTCGAACCTTTCCGCTCCGCTGGGAAAACGGTCGCGTCATCGAGCAGTTCACCCCGGATTTCTATCTCCCCGAGCAAGACCTCTTCGTCGAACTCACCACGATGAAACAGAGTCTGGTTACCCGGAAGCACCGCAAGGTGCGTCGTCTCAAGGAGCTCTATCCGCACGTGAATATCGTCCTCTTGTATCGCAAGGACTATCACGAGATCCTCTCGCGCTTCGGCTACGGCTCGGTCGACATCACGTCGCTCCGGCCGGATCAGATCGAGCGGGTACTTTTGAGCCCGGCGGAGATCCAGCGTCGCGTGGCCGAGCTCGGCCGGCAGATCTCGGAAGACTACGCGGGTGCGTCGCTCGTACTGGTGGGCGTGCTCAAGGGTATTACCTTCTTCCTCGCTGATCTGGCGCGGGCGATTACGCGGCCGCTCGCGATCGACTACTTGCAGCTGACCCGCGACCTGCGCGAGGGGGTGGCGATCCGCAAGGATCTCGATCTCGACATCCGCGGGAAGCATGTCTTGCTCGTCGAGGATATCGTCAATACCGGGCTCACGCTCGACTTCATCCTACGCACGCTGCGCGAGCGGGAGCCGGCGAGTCTCGAGGTCTGCGCGCTCCTGGACAAGGCGGAGCGTCGGCTCGTGCCTGTACCGGTCAAATACGTTGGCTTCACGATTCCCAACGAGTTCGTCGTCGGGTACGGGCTGGATTACCGCGAGCTCTACCGCAATCTGCCGTTCATCTGCGTCTTGAAGCGAGAGGTCTACGAGGCGAACGGGAACGGCTACACGATTGGCGAGCCTCGTCAGGATGCCGCGATCGCGGCATCCGCTCGATCGGTCGTCGGGAGCGAGCTGGTCACCGGCTCGGGCTGGCAGGATGGACAGAAGTAGGTGCCGCGTCCAGCGATCGTCCGCTTGACGATCGGGGTGGCGCAGCGGACGCAGGGTTGTCCGGCACGCCCGTGGACGTACGGAAACTCGCCGAGCGGTGGAACAGCACGGCCGTTACGGATCTCGGCTCCGCCGATCGGTACGGCGATCGCGAGCACCGAACGGATCGCTTCGTACAGGCGTGCGATCTCCTCGTCAGTCAGGCTACCGACCAGCCGCTGCGGATGCAGTTGCGCGGCCCAGAGGCTCTCGTCGACGTAGATATTGCCGAGTCCGGCGATGACGGTCTGATCGAGCAGTGCTGCCTTGAGCGAGGTGCCACGGCGACGGGCGAGTCTGCGGCGGAGCGCCTCGAGCGTGAATTCCGGCCCCAGCGCATCAGGGCCGAGTCCGAGCGATGCGACGGTGGTCTGCAATTCCTCGGGGAGCACGAGCTGGACACGCGCGAAGTGCCGGACATCGGTGAGGAAGAGCTGCACATCCGGTGCGAAATCGAGCCGCAACGCAGTCGACTTGTGGGGAAGCGGGGCGTCGTAGGGTGGAACGGGATGCCCGGCGGCGAAGCCGGGGATGCTGGCGCCACGGGCGACGAGCTGGCCGGTCAGTTTGAGGTGGACGAGCAATGCGAGGAGCGGGAACACGAGCCAGAGGTATTTGCCCCAGCGTCCCACCTCCTGGAGCGGGTCGCCGACGATAGCATCGAGGGTTAAGCCGCCTGGGGCGATGATGAGACGAGGCCGGTACAGTTCGTACCCGGTGCAGCGACGACCGACCAGTTGCTCGGCGATCCCACGCCGGGCTGCTTCGACCTCGGGGAGTTCAGGCACGGTGCCCGCCTCCTGCCGTGACCTCGACCGCTTCTGGTCGTGTAGCCGGAGCGGGTGGCCGGACGCCGAGCCGTTCCCAGTCCACCAGCCAGAAGCGTGGATCGAACGGATCGACTTCCTGGCGGGTGTCCAGTCGGTTCCAGATGGTGGGGAAGGCGTAAATCTCCTTCCCTTCGAGGACGATGCGGCGCGCGATGCCGCCCGGCCGATTGACCGGAAAGATCTCGCGTGGTGGGCGACTGATCACCTCGGCCTGGAACCAGCCGTGCTGCGGACAGCGCCCGGCGTGGAGTTGCCAGGGCAGCCGCGCCGTCACCTGCCCGAGGTGCCGAACGACCACGTCTTCGAGCTCGCTGCGGCAGAGTGGGCAGCGCAGCGGTGTCGTCGGCTGTCGGCGAACGGTCTTCATGGCCGGTCATTTCCTCACGTGCACCACCGGTGCTCCCGGCCTGGATCGGGAGCGGTTCGCTGACCATCTTAGCATGTGCTCGGTCGAGGCGGTTCCTGCAGCCTACGCGAGGCCGGCCACGCTGGCTTGCACCGCCGGGCGAGGCGTACCCCAGTTTCCAAGGTCGTCGTGGCGTGTCGTGCAGGGGGCGCCGAGCGGCGGGAGCGGGCTGTGGGGAACGGTGCGCGCCCGCTCGGTGCTGGGCTCTGCTGTGGCTGCGAGTGCTCAGGCGAGGGCTGTCTGCATGCCGGCTACCGGTCTGGATCACGGCTGGCGGTCGTGGCAGGCGACGCCTGCTTCGTCCTGGCTGTCAGAGTCGACACCGGGCGCCGCGACGGCACACCGGAGCGCGGAACGCGGAGAAGCGCTCCGCTCCCCAGCGGTGGATCGCAGCTTCCGGTAGGGCTCCCGTACGCCAGACCTCTCCGGAACGCCGCGGTTGGCCCAGCGCCTTGACGTCGCGGCGGGGCTGGTCGTGCTGTGGGAGGACGGTACCGGGAGAGGGGCACACTGGTACGGTCAGCGGGTAGCTGACCACTGTGCTGGACGGCCGAGGGCCGTCCGGCTGCGGGCGGGCGCTGCACGAGGGCAGCCGGGCCACCCCGCGTGAGGGCGGGTTGTAACCGTGCGGCGCGATTGCTCTACGCGCGACGACCGTCTCGCCCCTATAGCGACGCAGGCGGGTGCCTAGCGGGTGGTCGCAGTGCGGAGCGCTTCGCGCTGCTGGGCGCACTGTCCTCGCTGACCAGGATGTTGCCCGTCAGTCGGCCCATGATCTTGACAGCTGAAGTGTTTGGGATTAACGTGTGAACAGACAGTTCCTTGCCGTCGAATCGGTGATGCGAAAGGAGCCGGGCCATGCCAGCCTGGACGCGACGTGAGTTGTTGTGGATGGCCTGGGCGAGCTTGCTGAGCGGCGGGCTGGTTGCTTGTCGCGGCGGGGCGCAGCCGACATCGACACCGACGCTCGGCCAGGGAACGCCAGCGCCGGTGACATCGCCTGTCGCGGCAGCGACGCCGGCGCCGACGCCGACCGAGGCGCCACGACGGGGCGGTATACTGGTGTTCAACCTTCCCGGCGATCCCGTGAACTTCGACCTCCATCAAGCTGGCACGAGTACCGATCTCTGGTGTCTGCACCCATGCTTCGATTCGCTGCTCCAGTTCGACCCGAACGACCAGACGAAGTTGCTGCCGAATCTCGCTGAGCGGTGGGAGGTTTCGCCGGACGGGCTGGTCTATACGTTCTCCTTACGGCGTGGTGTGCAGTTCCACGACGGGAGTCCCTTCACGAGTCGTGATGTCGTGGTGAACGTCGAGCGCATCATCAGTCCGCCGGAAGGGGTCAACAGCCCGCGGGCGGTCTTCTTCGATACCGTGGACCATCTGGAAGCGCCGGACGACTACACCGTGCGGTTTGTCCTCACGGAACCGGATCCCTCGCTCGTCTATTTCGTCGCGATCCCGTGGGTCGGCTTCTATCCGGCCCATCTCATCGAGTCCGGAGCTGACCTGCGAGAACCGCAGAACATCATCGGCACGGGACCGTTCCGTTTCAAGAACTACACGCCATCGGTGAGCTACGAGTTGGAACGGAACCCGAACTATTACGACCCGCAATTGCCGTATCTCGACGGTATCGTCGCGTATCCGATGGTGGACTGGAATGCGGCTTCCCAGTCGTTTCTCGCCGGGCAGCTGCATCTGTACCGGTCGCTTACCGCACCGCCGCTCGATCTCCTGGAAAACCAGCCGGACGTTCGGGTGGTCGGTGTGCCGACACTGCTCGTGTGGACGCTCTACACCAACGCGATGAACGTCGAGGCATTCAAAGACGAGCGCGTCCGGCTCGCCATTTCGCTCGCACTCGACCGGGAAGGGCTGATCGCTGCCTTGACCGAAGGACGCAGTCGCCTCTCCGGTTGGATGCACCCCGACGGGGCATGGGCGCTGCCGGAGGAGCGTGTCCGCAGTGTGCCCGGATTCGGCGGTGACAAGGCGGCGGATATCGCGCGGGCAAAACAGCTGCTAAGCGAAGCGGGCTATCCGAACGGCTTCGATGTCGAGTTACTCGCGTTCAACCTCGATGTGTCGACCCCGAGCTACATCGCAGACCAGCTCGGCCAGGTCGGGATCCGCGTACAGACGCAGATTCTCCAGCTCGGGGAATACGTGAGCCGGCTGCAGGATCGCGCCTATCAGCTCGTGCTCGGCTTCAACGCACCGTGGCTCGACGAGCCGAAGGCGACGTTCGCCTCCTGGATGACGAACGATCCCGACACCTCGTTCACTGGCCTGTGGTCGGACGAGTTGATCGCGCTCTTCGAGCGGATCCTGCGCGAGAGCGACGAGGACGAACGACGGACCATGGTGAACGAGCTGGACTACCGGACGCTCGCTGAACTGAGCTTCGGCAATATCTATGTCTACCGACCAGTCATCTGGCACGTCTACCGGCCGGGCGTCGTCGCCAACTGGACGCCACAGCCGAACTATAACCTGACCGAGAAGCACCAGTTCACCTGGCTGCGTTCCTGAATAAGGGGACAGGAGTTTGGCTGGGCGCTCTACCCGATGTATGGACCTGTGGCGACCCGCCACGGGGCGGGCCGCCACGATGACTCACTCGCTCGACCGGTCAGTCGAAGAGGAGGACACCCCGGATGACCTTGCCCTCCTCGAGGTCCTGGTAGGCCTGATTGATCTGATCGAGTCGATAGCGGTGCGTGACCAGCTCGTCGAGCTTGAGCTTACCGTCACGGTAGAGGTCGAGCAGCCGCGGGATATCGATACGCGGGACGTTGTGTCCGAAAATCGTGCCGAAGACTTCCTTGGCCATGAGCATGAACATGAGATCGAGCGGGTGCGTTGCTGGCTCGTTCGGATCCAGGCCGATCAGGCCGACGATGACGGTGCGGCCGGCCTTGCGGGTGGCGCGGGTGGCGGTCGCCAGCAGATTCGGCGTCACGAGGCCGGCAGTGAGGATCGTCGCGTCGGCGCCGACACCGTGCGTGATGTCCATGATGCGTTGCACCGGGTCCTCGCGAGTGGGGTTGATCGTGTGAGTGGCGCCGAACTCTTTGGCCTTCTCCAGCTTCCAGTCCACGAGATCGATGGCGATCACCTTCTCGGCGCCCGCCATCGCTGCCCCCTGCACCGCGTTCATCCCTACGCCACCGGTGCCGAAGATGGCGACCGTCTCCCCGGGACGCACCCGTGCCCGGTTGACCGCTGCCCCCCAGCCGGTCGGAACAGCGCAACCGACCAGACAGGCGCGATCGAGCGGGAGATCAGGGTCGATCTTGATGACCGAGTCGACCGGACAGACCGTGTACTCGCTGAATGCCGACACGAGCGCGAACTGCGCGATATCCTGGCCGTCCTTGTGCATCCGGAAGGTGCCGTCGAGTTGGGTGCCTTGCGTCAGCAGAATGCCGCGGTCGCACAGCGCGGCCAGCCCGCTCAGGCACCAGCGGCACTTGCCGCAGGCCGGGATGTAGCAGAGGACGACGTGATCGCCGGGCTTGACTTCGGTGACACCAGGGCCGACCTTCTCGACGATCCCGGCACCTTCGTGCCCGACGACCATCGGAAAGCGGACCGGGGACTGCCCTTTGGCGAAGTGCCAGTCGGAGTGGCAGAGGCCGGTCGCGACCAGCTTGACGAGCACTTCCCCTTCTTTCGGCTCGTCGACCTCGATCTCCTCGATGCTGAAGGAACGTGTCGGGCCGTACAGGATCGCGGCTCGAGATTTCATTCGGTGTCCTCCCTTTCCTTTAGCGGTGAACTGCTCGGATCGATCGGATAGTACCATGTTGATCAGGAGCGCGACAATCCGGGTGTTCGTGAAAGCCGAACGCGCTGCCGAGGTCACGGGGGCCCGGTCTTCTCAGGACAGTACTTGCTGTGCAGAGCAGGCGCCGGAACGAAGCTCGATAACGCACGCTGTGCTACCTCGTGCTGCGATAGTGCTTGCCGCTCATGCCGACGGTCGGCTATCGTAAACAGCGATTCGCGCGTAGGCGGGAGACGGGGGGATCGATGGCTGATCGAGATGTGATCGAGGCACTCATCGCGACCTATCGGGAACTGAACCAGCGATTCCGGCCAGTCCTCGCAGCGACGAACGCTGATGTCGGTTCGGTCGACGATCCGACGACGCCGCTCGGAATCCTCTATCGTCTCCGCAACCGGGAACTCAATGCGTCGCAGGCGATCAAGGAGATGCTCCGGCGAGGAGAACGAACGATCTTCGACGATGAGGGGGAGCCACTGCTGACCGTGCAGCAAGCGGTCTCGGGTTTGACTGCGACGGTCTTGTTGAGCCAGTTCGGGACAGCTCGCGAGGCGACGCTCGCCATGGTGCGCGATCTTCCTGACGAGGTGTGGCAGGAGGAGTTCGAGACGCCGCGTGGGCGGATGACGTTGCGGGCCTATCTGGAGACACTGGTCGCGCGGGACCGCGAAGCGATTCGGGCGCTCGAAGAGCGTTTGGGGCAGCTGGCTTCGCGAAGCTAGCACGCGGGAGCGCGCGAGCGGTGCCTGCTCCCGGGGGTGAACGATGCCGGCACCGCTCCTTCCCGTCTTGCACGCCACCGTTGCACCAGCCGATCTGCTGCGCGCGTGGCATCTCGATCCACCCTTGACCGTTCTCCTCCTGGGTGTCGCGGCTGGCTATCTCCTCGCCCGCCGGGCCGCAGCGCGAGCTGGCCGGGCACTTCCGTCACGCTGGCGCGTCGTCGCATTTCTGGCAGGGCTCGAGGTAACGGCGGTCGCGCTGATGGGACCGCCCGATCACGGGAATGCGGTGCGATTCAGCGTCCACATGGTGCAGCACACGCTGTTGATCCTGGTCGCGGCACCGCTCCTCGCCCTCGGGCAACCGGTCCGCACGCTCGTCCGTGGCTTACCGCCACCAGTACTGCGCTGGTTCATCGCGCGACGAGCTCTCATCGCGCCCGTTACTATCGTCACGCATCCCGTCGCCGTCTTCCTCGCGGTGGTCGGGCCCTTCGTGCTCTGGCACTATCCGCCGTTGTACGAGGCAGCACTCCGGATCCCGACACTGCACGAGCTGGAACATGTGAGCTTTCTCGGTGGGGCGTTCGTGTTCTGGTGGGTATTGCTCGAACCCTTCCCACGGCATCGCCGCTTGTCGGCGACGACTGCCCTCCTGCTCGTCTTCGCGACATGGATGGCAACGGATCTGGTCTGTGCCACGGTGACGCTCGCTCCACGCCCGCTCTATCGTTCCTACGCCGAGACGGCTGCTCTCTGGGGGATCGATCCGCTCGCTGACCAGCGGCTCGGCGGAGCGATCATGTGGGTCGGTGGTGGCGGTCTCTACGCGGTGGTGCTCCTCGTGCTGCTCGTCCGGGCTGCGCGACCAGGGACGGTCGCGAGGCACCCGCGTGCGTCGGAACCGGCTCGTCTTCTCTTTCCGATCGCAGTGGCAGGGCTTTCGTTGGTGCCGCTCGTCTTCCTGAGTTTGGGCGTCATCGCGCCGGTCATGGCGCGCGGTGGTAACGCCGTCCAGTGGAAACGCGAAGATCCACAATCGTTCGAGCGTCGGGTCGAGGCGTTCGTCGCGGCGTATCGAGTCGGTGAGCGCGGTGGGCGACCGGTCGTCGCTCCACCGGCCGGCGGCGACGCCCTGCTCGTCGGACGAGCGGACGGCTGGTACCCGCTGCTGGAGCTTCAGCGTGGCGTCGAGTACCAGTTGGTCGTCTCGGCTCGCGACAGCGCACATGGACTGCTCGTCGATTTGGGTGGGCAGCGGGTGGTCGTGCGGGTACTCCCAGGTCAGGTAGCGGTCGTCCGCATTCGTGCGGATCGTGCGGGGGAATATCCGATCCTCTGTACGGAACTGTGCGGCCCCGCGTTCCAGTCGATGACCGGGCTCGTGATCGTGAGGGAGTAACGCGCAGCGAAACTGCGCTGCGGTGCTCGCTCGCGGGAGCGTCCGCTCCGTTCGGCCGACGCGTCGGTTCACGGAGACGGGACATGCTGAGCGATCGGCAGAAGACGAGGGGCAGCATCCCGTCACGGTCTGGTCGGTGATGAGTACCGGGGCGCGGCAGACGACAGCATCGCGCGTTACTGCCCGGTTCGGGCGGACACCGTCGAGATGACGGTGGACTCTCGGCTCTCGCGTCGGTCGAGTTCGAGACTCACGCTGACTCCTCGCGAGGCTGTCGCGTGAGGGAGTCGTTCCTGTCCGGGAATGACTGACCCCGCGGGGTCGAGGAGATCCTCCTCACCGTGGCGAGAGATGGAGGAAAAAAGAAAAGAAGTTGGAAGCGGGTGGGCGAAGAGAGCAGGCGCTCGCTGTTATGAGTGGATTCTCTTCTACATTCGAAAGATAATGGTATCGAAAATGTTGTTACGTTTTTGTCACGGTCTTCGGGCTCTTTTCCTCTTGACATCGTTTGTCGTCTCCCGACAGTATAGAGACGGAACTCCGAGCGGAAGGAGAGCGCAATGGAGGAGCGTGACGAGCGAGCCGAGCGCATTCCCTGGCCGCAACTTCTCCTCGACGACATTTTCCTCATTCTGATGGCGGGTCTGGTCGTGCCGACGCTCTTCTACCTGATCTGGGGGCTGATCGATCTCGGTTTCGTACCGCTGTTCGGCCGCTGACGCGTAGCGGAGGTGGGAGATGGCGAGCCGGGTGAGCACCCTGGCCAAACCGCGGGGTGTGTGGTGGGAACGGCTCGGGCCGGACGAACGGCTCTGGGTCTGGCTCACGGTGATCTGGGGCATCGCGATGTTCCTGATGATCGCGTTCGTCTGGCCGCTCATCGGTCAGGAGCAAAACCGGCTCAGCTCGTACCGAGTCGATCCAGCGACCTTCGCGGCTGAGGCAGAGGCGTTTATCGAGCAGTACCAGGTCGGAGAACTCGACGGGGTGCCGGTCGTGGCACCGCCGGCCGGGGGCGACGTGTACCTGGATGCCCGCGCCTTCGCCTGGCAGCCGGTCATTCGCCTCAAGCGCGGCGAGACGTACCGGTTCTTGATCAGTTCGCGCGATGTGCAGCACGGTTTTTCGCTGGTGATGCCGCCGCACAGTATCAACGTGCAGGTTCTGCCGGGCTATGTCACCGTGTTGAAACTCACTCCCGAAGAGACTGGAGAGTTTCCCCTGATCTGTAACGAGTACTGTGGGCTCGGTCATCATCTGATGATCGGCCGGATCATCGTCACGGAGTGAGGTGCGGCGATGGCGACGGCAGGAACGATGCGACGGTGCGAGATCACGGGGCTTTCGGTCGACCGGCACGCTGAGCGCCTCATCATGTTGCATTCAGTGACGGCAGTGGTCTATTTGACGATCGGTGGTATCCTCGCGCTGCTCATCGCGCTTACCCGCTGGCAAGCGGTCCATCTTCTCGCTCCGCAGCGGTTCTACGAGTTCGTTTCGACGCACGGTATGGTCATGCTGATCTTTTGGATCCTGTTCTTCGAGGTTGCCGGGCTGATTTTCGCGAGCACGGTACTACTCAGTGCGCGGATGGTCGTCCCCTGGCTCGGTTGGATCGCCTATGGGCTCATGTTGGTTGGCTCGGTGGTCGCCACGCTCCTGATGCTGAGCGGGCGCGCGACCGTCATGTTCACGTCGTATCCGCCACTGCGCGCCCAGACGCACTGGTATTACGCAGCTGTCCTCGTGTTCGCGGTCGGGGCGATCCTGGCGGTCATCCACTTTTTCGTGAATATCATCGGTGCCCGGATCCGCGGTGATGTCGGCAGCTTGCCGCTCTTCACCTTCGCCTTGATGGGCGCTGCGATCATCGCGCTCTGGTCTTTGCTCTCGGGGGCGCTGGCACTGTTTCCGGTGTGGCTCTGGACGCTGGGAGTGATCCCGGAGGTCAATCCCGGCATCTATCGTTTGCTCTACTGGGGACTGGGGCACGGTGCTCAGCAAGTGAATCTGGCGGCGATGGTCGGTGTGTGGTACGGGCTGGCCAGTCTGACGACCGGTGCGCGACCGCTCAACGAGGGGCTGAGCCGGATCGCGATCGTGCTGTACGTCCTGTTCATCAACATGGGCGCGATGCATCACCTGCTGGTCGATCCTGGGCTCGGGACGTGGGTGAAGAACGTCAATGCGAGCTACTTCATGTATGCAGCGGTCATGGGTAGCTTGATCCACGCGTTCAGCATCCCGGCCTCGATGGAACTGGCGTTGCGGGAGCGTGGTTACCGCCGCGGGCTCTTCGAGTGGTTGCGCCGGGCACCCTGGGGTGAGCCAGGGTTCGCCGCGCTCGTCGTGAGCATGATCCTCTTCGGGCTCCTCGGCGGCATCAGCGGCGTGATCATCGGCGGCCCCCAGGTGAACATGATTTCGCACAATACGTTGCTGGTTCCCGCCCACTTCCACATGACCGTTGTCGCCGGGACAACGACGGCGTTCATGGGGATCGCCTACTATCTGGTGCCGTTGATCTTCCAGCGGCAGCTCTTGTTCCGGCGCATTGCCCAGTGGCAGCCGTACGTCTACGGGCTCGGCATGCTCATCTTCGGCATCGGCATGGGGTTGGCTGGGCATTGGGGCGTCCCGCGACGACACTGGGATATCACGTTCTCGAGCGCTCCGGCACTGGGCATGAACCTCATCGACCTCCGCCCTGAGATCGCCGTCTTTCTAGCGATGATGGGAATCGGTGGCATCATCGCGGTCGTCGGTGGCGCGATGTTCGTCCTGGTCGCCGTCGCGACCGTTTTCGTCGGGCAGCGAACGCCGCGACCCGCAGTTGGCCGGATCGTACCGGAGGCGTTCAGCCCGTATCCGGTGGTTGCTGGTGGAAGTGGAGAAGCAGCGGCGTCTGGCGAGCATGGTCGCTTTGAAGTTCCTGGGACGCTGGTCGTCTCGGTTGTGTTCCTCATCCTGTTCATCTTCCTCTACGGCTTCTCTTGGTTCGAATTGAGCCGGGTGCCGTGGAAGATCGGGTGATCCCCGACACGCTGGACGCAGCCGGTGCGCTACCCTCTCCTGTGGTAGACTGACCGCGAGGTGGGGCGTGTCGGGTGGCAACACGTTCGCGGGGGCAGCGATGCGGAGCGAAGCAGGAGCGTGGAGCGGGCGTTTCCGCTGGCTGGCACTCGCCGCAGCGATCGCCGGATTCCTGCTGATCGTCGTCGGGGGAACCGTCCGGGTGAGCGGTGCAGGGCTGGGGTGCGGGCCCGAGTGGCCGCTCTGCAACGGTCGGCTGATCCCGGGCTGGGATTTGCTCGCCTGGATCGAGTACGTGCACCGGCTCATCGCGCTGGGCGTCATCCTGCTGACCGGTGTGGTGGTGATAGCCGGCTGGCGTGCTCGTTCACGTGATCCCTGGCTCTTCCGCCTCCCCCTGATCGCGGCAGGTCTCGTCGTGCTGCAGGCGCTGCTCGGTGCAGTGACGGTATGGACGCATCTCGAGGCGGCAGTCGTCGCGCTCCACCTCGGAGTGGCGCTGAGTTACTTGGCGATAACCGTCGTGCTGGCTGTACGAGCCTGGTGGCCTGCGGCGGCGCAGTCAGTACGGTCAGCACTGCGACCGTGGCTCGTTGGTGCGCTCGGGCTCCTTTTCGTGCTGATGCTCAGCGGTGCCTACACCGCGAAGCGTGGCGCGGGTTTCGCCTGCCCCGAGTGGCCATTCTGCGGTGGTATCTGGTTCCCGACGGGCTGGACGAACGTCGACGTGCATCTCACCCACCGGCTGCTCGCGCTGCTCACCGTGCTCGGTGTCCTCGTGCTGGCCTGGCAGGCGCGGCGCGTGCGCAGCGATGCCCCCTGGGTCGTTGGACTGACCACAGCAGCGGCGGCGCTCATGGTCGCGCAGGTCTTCGTCGGGGCTGCCAATATCTGGTTCCGGCTGCATCCGGCAGTGAGTGTCGCTCATCTCGCGGTCGCGACGGTCATCTGGGTCATACTCGTCCTGGCGACGCTGGCCGACCGTGCGTTACCGGTGCTCGAGCGGGAGGCCTCGCGGGCCGGAGCGCGCCTGGAGAGCGTCCGTCCGCTCCGCGAGGTGCTCCGCGACTATGTTGTCCTCACGAAGCCCGGCGTGATGATCCTGCTGCTCGTCACCACGCTCTGTGCCATGCTGGTCGCGGCCCAGGGACTGCCCGCGCTGGGTACGCTGTTCTGGACGCTCCTCGGCGGCGCGCTGGCGTCGGGTGGCGCGGGTGCGCTCAACCACTACATCGATAGGGACATCGATGCGGTGATGACGCGGACGCGGCGACGACCCTTGCCGAGCGGGCGACTGGCGCCGGAGTACGCGCTCGTTTTCGGTGTGGTGCTGAGTGTCCTCGCGGTCTACGTCTTGACTGCGTTCGTCAATCCCGTCGCGGCGCTGCTGTCGCTGGCAGGGAACCTCTTCTATGTCTTCGTCTACTCGGTCTGGTTGAAGCGGAGTACGCCACAGAACATCGTGATCGGTGGGGCGGCTGGTGCAGTGCCGCCGCTGGTCGGCTGGGCCGCGGTGACCGGGCAGGTCGCTATCCCGGCGTTGCTGATGTTCTTACTCGTTTTCGCCTGGACACCGCCGCACTTCTGGGCGCTGGCGCTCTACAAGCGGGGCGACTACGCAGCGGCCGGTGTGCCGATGTTGCCCGCGGTACGCGGCGAGGAAGAGACGCGCCGGCAGATCCTCTTCTACACGGTCGCCATGGTGTTGACGAGCCTGCTCTTCTATCCGCTCGGCGTGCTCGGCCTGCCCTATCTCGTAGCGGCGAGCGTGCTCGGCGGGCGGTTCCTCTGGCTCGTCGCCCAGCTCTATCGGGAGCGGAGCGACCAGCTCGCCAAGCGCGTCTTCCGCTACTCGATGCAGTACCTCGGCCTACTCTTCGCGGCGATGGTCGTCGACGCGGTCGTGTTCTGAGCAGCATCGCTGCCTTGCCGCTGCGCGGTACGCGTCCGGGCGCTCGAGCCGGGCAGACGGCAGTTTCCGGCGGTCGAGCTGGCCGGAAGGCCAGGCGCTCGCCGCTCGTTCTGGATGCGGCAAGAGCCGTGCTCGATCGCCGGGAATGACGGTGCGACACACCTGGTACGACGTCGCCCCGGTGGATGCAGACGCGAGCGGAAACAGAGTGCGCTGTTCGACCGGGCAGGCCGGCTCAGCTGCTTCGCCCGCAGGGTCGGGGCTGCTCAGGAGCGGCCGGTCGGCTGACCGGGATCGTCACGTGCTGGAGGAAGCGGTCTTGTTGCCTAGATGGCGTGCCGACGACTAAGCCGTGGAGGAAGCGCGCGAGACGCACCTCGCGAGCGTGTTCCTTGACGATGTCCTGGTCGGTTGCAGCGGGCGTTCGCAAGCCTGGTGGAGGGGCGCTCGGCATCCGGTGGCGGGTGGGGACTCGTCAGTCGCCGCTGGCGGCTGGTGCCAACCTGCGTGTCCGTCCGGTGCGTAGGGAGCGCACGGCAGAGCAGCGAGCGCTCTCGAGGAATGTTGCCGGGGACGAACGAGGACAGCGGGGACAGGCAACCGAACGAGCACGAGCTGGGGCGCACAGTCGCACAGGCACACGCTTCGCTTCGCCGCGCGAAGGGATCGCGCCGGTTCGGGTAGGCTGGTGGATGAAGGCCGAACTCTGGCGAACGAGAGGAGCGACAGCGAGATGCTGGGTAGCTACCACAACCATCCTGGCTACTGCGATGGATCGGGCAGCGTCGAAGACTACATCGAAGCGGCCCGTGCGGCGGGACTCGTAGCGGTCGGTGTCTCCTCGCACGCACCGGTGCCGTTCGCGTGCGACTGGACGATGACGGTCGAGCGTTTCGCGCAGTACGTGGCGGACGCGCGGGCGGCGCAGGCGACGTGGCGCGGCCGGTTTCCGGTCTGGCTCGGGGTGGAACTCGACTATCTGGATCCGGCTCTGGTGCCGGACGGAGCGGCATTCCAGCGCGAGGTCGTGCTCAGTCGAGGGCTCGACTATGCGGTCGCGAGCCTGCACTTCGTGGGGCGCGACCCCGAGGGGCGGCCGTGGGCGGTCGACGAATCGGACGAATCGTTCGCACGGCAGGTCGCGACAGTCTACCGCGGTGACGTACGGCGACTGGTCGAGGACTACTACGGGATGCTGGAGCGACTGACGAGCTGGGCGCGTACGCTGCCGGTACCGGTGGTCGTCGGGCATTTGGACAAAGTGAAGCAGTGGAACGTGGGCGAGCGATACTTCAGCGAAGCGGCGAGCTGGTATCGGGAGGCGGTGGAGCGGGTACTCGCGGCGATTCGGGCTGCCGGCGTGCCGATCGAGGTCAACACTGCGGGATTGCGTCGGCCGATCGGTGCGCCCTACCCGGGCGAATGGATCCTGCGCCGCTGCCGGGAACTGGGCATTCCGGTCGTGGTCGGGGCGGACGCGCACCAGCCGGGGGACGTAGCGGCTGGGTTCGTGGAAGCGCGGGAGCTGCTCGCTGCGGTCGGGTACCGCGAGACGATGGTGCTCGGCGCGGCAGGTTGGGAGACGGTTCCGCTGTGAGCGTGCTACCGACTGACCATTGGGCATGGTCCATTCGACGCATACCTGGTATGATGGCGCTGAAGTGAGTAGGAGATGCTGCCTTGAGCGCGTATCCGGAGCATATCGAAGAATTTCTGCGCCTGCTCGAGTCATCGCTGGAGTTTCGGGCAGCGGTGCGCGCCCTGTTGCTTCCCGAGGAACTGCTGCGCTTGCCTGAGCTCGTACGGTCGCTCGCCACAGCACAGGAACGTCTCACTGACCACTTGGCGACGTTCCAGCAGACGGTCGAGCAGGCCCTCGCCGGCCTCGCTGCTCGAATCGATGAACTCGCCACACGCGTGGAGTCTCAGATCGAAGCGCTGACTCAGCGCATGGACCGGGTCGAGGCGCAGATCGAAGCGCTCACCGCACGGATGGACCGGGTGGAGGCGCAGATCGAAGCTTTGACGCAACGGATCGATGATCTCACGGTCCGCATGGAACGGGTCGAAGCGCAGATCGAGGCGCTGACGCACCGGATGGAACGCGTCGAAGCACAGATCGAGGCCTTGACCCAGCGAGTGGGTGACCTGACGCAACGGATGGAGCGGGTCGAGGCTCAGATCGAGGCGCTCACGCAGCGCATGGAGCGTGTGGAAGCGCAGATCGAAGCATTGACACAACGAATGGAGCGGGTCGAGGCGCAGATCGAAGCGCTGACACAACGGATGGAGCGCGTCGAGGCCCAGATCGAAGCGCTGACACAACGGATGGAGCGCGTCGAGGCCCAGATCGAAGCGCTGACGCAGCGGATGGAGCGCGTCGAAGCGCAGATCGAAGCGTTGACGCAGCGGGTCGACGACCTCACCGTCCGGATGGGTCGGGTCGAGCGTGACCTCGGACGACTCAAGGGTCTGGTCCTTCCATTGCTCGTCGAACGGCGGTTCGGCGGACTCTTCCGCAAAGTCGTCCGGCGCCCACGCGTACTGACGAACGAGGACCTGACCCGGCTGGTCGAAGATGCGGTGGATGCCGGGCTCCTCAGCGAGCTGGAAGCGGAACAACTGTTGCTCGCCGACCTGGTCATCGAGGGACGCGAGACGAACGGCAGCGAGCGCCTGGTCTACCTGGTCTGCGAGATTTCCTGGGGCGTCAGCCCCTCCGATGTCCAGCGTGCCCGCGAGCGGGCGGCGATCCTGGAGCGCATCGGGCGGCGCCCCGCCCGCGCGGTCGTGCTCGGAACCTGGCTCACGCGCGAAGGCGAGGAACTCCTCGCTGACGCCGCGTTCGTGCCGATTCCCGAATCGTTCTTCGATTGAGTGCCCCTGCGAGCCGGTTGGGGAGTTGGAGAGCGCGCGGGGGCGTCTGGTGCCTGCGCGGAAGACCGGTAGTCGCCACTCCAGGTGCCTGCTGAGCTCGACGAGGGCGTGGTCTCCCACCCTGCAGGCGTCTCGGCCTCGCCCGGGGGGTTGACATCTCTCTCTCTGATATTTTGGACGTACGGCGCGCCGCCACCGGTAGAGCGTCTCTGGAAGTCGAGAGGGGGTTCCGATGCGAAGCCTCTGGCGACGCCGTACGGCTTTGCTCGTCTTCGCGCTCTTCCTCGCAGTGGCGCCGATGCCGGTCGCCGCAGCGAAGCCGGTCACGACTGCGCCGCGCGAGCGAGCGGAGCAGATCGTGGCTGCGCTGGCGCAAGCTGGCGATCCGGCGCAGGCGTTTCAGCAGTTGTCTGCTGAAGAGCAGCAGCTCGTTCGTGACTACCTCTCAATGGAACGCACGACTATCACCATCGGACGCCCCGCTGCTGTCTCGAACCCTAGGAACCAGTTCGCCTCGACAACGGGGATCTGCTGGGAAGTAGGTGTCCTTCTTGTAGGACGTAATGCATTCGGTGTCGCATTGTGGGAATATAACGTCGTGCTTTTCTGGTGCTCTGATGGCGCTACAATAACAAATTATAGCGGCCGGAGCAGAGGTAGTGTCCTTATGCCGTTGTGGCAATTCTTTGGCGATATCGCACAGAATACCGTCGGTGGTAATGGCTATAACTTTGTCCGTCATTTCCGGCAAGGGCATTTCGCATTGTGCCTGACCTCGCAGTTTGGCTGCGTCAGTCACTCCTACCCATGGGCTGAACTAACTGGTTATGCCGACGGAAGGTATTCGGCCAGGGGGCGACCGTATTGATCCTCGCTTGCAGTGCGATCGGGGAGGTGAGTCGTGCAGAACGGAGAGCGGGCACAGTCACTCTGGACGATGCGTCGGTTCGTGTTCTGGATTCTTACCCTCAGTGGGGCGATCGTTCTCGCCTGTATTACCCTGTTCGTAGTGTTCTACCTCTGGTTCGGTGTCGCCTATCGCGAAAGCTTTGGTGCGAGTTACACCGAGTCCGTAACGGTCGTCTCGATCACGCCACAGCCGTGAGTGCCTCCCGGCTAAGCTGGACTGCCTGCGCGGCTCGCTCGGGGAACGTGCGGACGGCTGCACCACGCTGGACGCGCATGCGACACGTCCACCTGGCGACGCAGGCGCATCACCGCGTAGTGCATCGCCGCTTCCCGCCAATCGGGTGTGGTGCGCTACGCTGATCGCAGCCGCTGACTCGTGGAAACGCTGGGTAGCGGGCGTTCCTGCCAGGCGACTGCCGCCGGGCGCTGCGCTCGGGTTCGTTCCCTGCCAGGCTGCGGTGGCTGCTCGTGTCGCGCTCGCTGGGAACAGGCGCGAAGCGCTCGGGCCAGGTGACCGGCAGCCACTCGACCCGAGCGCCCGCTCCGCTGGCGTCTCTCCTCAGTTCACCGATGCTCCATGGAGCACTGCTCGGACGCGTTCCGGTGTGATCGGGAGCTCGGTCACACGCGCACCGATCGCGTCAGCGATCGCGTTCGCGATCGCTGCGGCGGTCGGTACCACTGGTGGTTCACCGACCCCCTTCGCACCGAAGGGACCGATCGGCGAGGGCACCTCGACCAGTTCGACGCCGATCGCCGGAAGGTGGCTCGCCTTCGGCAGATCGTAGTCGAGGAACGTCGGGTTGAGCGGCTGGCCGTTCGCGTCCCAGCGCATCGCCTCGTGCAGGGCCCAGCCGACCCCTTGACCGACGCCACCGTGCACCTGCTCCTCCACGAGTGCCGGATTGAGTGCCCGGCCGACATCCTGGATCGCCACCAGGTCGAGGAGACGTACCTCGCCGGTCTCGGGATCGACGCGCACGTGCGCGATCTGCAGGTCGAAACCGGGCGACTGCTGGGTCACTGCGACCCGGCCGGTCCCGTAGACCGGCGCGTAGCGTCCGCCGAACGCCATACTCAGCGCGGCGATCCGCTCGAGTGTGATCTGCCGGTCGGGGAAGCCGCGTACCCGTACGGCACCGTCGACGAGTTCTAGGTCTTCCGGCGCGACCTCCAGCTCACTGGCAGCGATCTCCAGAAGCTGCCGCCTCGCTTCCTCAGCAGCTGCCTTGACGGCGAGTCCGACCGTGTAGGTGATCTTGCTCCCACCGCTCATCCCCGCGTACGGGGCGGCATCGCTCGGGAGGAGCGCGATGCGGACACGCTCGACCGGTTGCTCGAGCACCTCAGCGGCGATCATCGCGAGGACAGTGTGCGTGCCGGTGATGTCGACCGCGCCGAGCGTGACCGTGAAGGTCCCATCGTGGTTGAGGCGGACGTTCGCTGCGCAGGGCTCGATCCCGCCGGGCCAGCCGCCGACCGCGAGTCCCCAACCTTCGTTCGGGCGCTTCTCCCGTGCGCGCCAGAGCGGGTGTTCTCTCGCACGCTCGAGAACCTCGACGAGTCCGATCGGTGGCCAAGGAACGCCGTTCGGCTGGAGATCACCGGTCCGGGACGCGTTCCGGAGGCGTACCTCGAGCGGGTCCAGACCGATCCCCCGAGCCAGTTCGTCGACCAGTTGTTCGACGGCGAAGGTCGCTTGCGGGACCCCTGGAGCTCGGTAGGCTCCGGTTCCCGGCTTGTTGGTCAGGACCTCGTATCCGATGAGATCGAGGTGCTCCCAGCGATAGGTGCCCCCCAGGAGCAGCAGCGCGATATTCACCGGGGCGCCCGGGTAGGCGCCGGAATCGAAGATGACGCGTGCCGACAGTGCCGCCAGCGTTCCGTCGCGGCGGATCCCGCCGCGCAACTCGAAGATCGCCGCCGGTGCTGGCGTAGCGAGGAGGAACTCCTCCGTCCGCGTGAGGACGAGCTTGACCGGTCGGTCGAGTCGCAGCGCGACCGCTGCGACGAGCGGTTCCAGCAAGACGGTCTTCCCGCCAAAGCCACCGCCGACTTCCATCGGGACGATGGTGACCTGTTCGTGCGGGAGACCGAGCGTGGTGGCCGTCACATTGCGGCAATAGAACATGCCCTGTGTGCTCGTGTAGATCGTGACGCCGCCATCAGGGCGTGGCACGGCGACCGAGGCATGCGGTTCGAGGTACGACTGATGGACGAACGGCGTGCGGTAGGTCCGTTCGATCACGAGATCCGCGCTGGCGAAGCCCTGTGTCACGTCGCCGCGGTGGAAGCGTACGGCGTTCGTGACGTTCGCCGGCAGTCGGCGGACATCCAGTTCCTCGCCGCCGGACACGGTGGCGTGCATCCCTGCTTCTGCCCATTCACCCTCGAGTTCCTTCGGGCGGATAGCCAGTGCGTCGGGACGCATCGCCTCGAGCGGGTCCACGACAGCCGGCAGCTCCTCGTACTCCACCGCGACGAGTTCGGCTGCATCGGCTGCGGTATAGGGCGAGTCGGCGACCACGACCGCGACCGGCTGACCGGCGAAGATGACCTTGTCGCGGGCCAGGAGGTGCCGGGCTCGTTCAGCTGGTTCCGGCCCTGGTGGCAGGAGATCTTGGCCGGTCAGGATCGCGACGACTCCCGGCAACTGGCTGGCAGCACGCGTATCGATGCGGACGATACGGGCGTGCGCGTGTGGACTCGTGACGAGCCGGGCGTGAAGGAGCCCCGGTATGTGCAGGTCGTCGGTATAGCGCGCTTCCCCGCGTACCTTCGGTTCGGCATCGCGTCGCTTGAGCGGTTTGCCGAGCAGTGTCGTCGTCATCGCTCGAGCTCTCCCTTCCCCCTCGGTCGTGCCGTGCTGAACCAGTCTACGACGCCGTCCCTTCGTCGAGAAGTTGTCCGGAGCGGCTGGGGCGGGCCGTGGCCACCGCTGGCGCTCGAGCTGGCCGGCCCGGCCGCGACCGTGCAGTCTACCGCGAGAAGCATGGGACCGGTAGGATGTTCCCTGCACGCGGTTCGTACGCTCTTGCCGAAGCGCGACAGTTGCTGTTCGACTCGACCGTCTGGCAGAGGGAAGGGTGGGTCAGCCGATGAGCGGAGGGAAGATCGTGGTTCTGTGCCCGAATCTCGGCCTGGATCGGATCGGGTCGCTCGGGACGCTGGAACCAGGTACAGTCATGCGGTTCCGCTCGGCCCTCGCCTCGGCAGGCGGGAAGGGGTTGAACCTCGCTCGGACAGCTGCGGCACTGGGTGCCGAGGCGAGCGTGGTCGGCTTCCTCGGCGGCTGGATCGGGCGGCTCGTGGCTGAACTCGCCGAGCGCGAGCGTCTCGCGGTGCACCCGTACTGGGTCCAGGCGGAGACGCGAGTCAACACGATCGTCCTCGAGGACAGTGGTCGGGTGACGGTGTTCAACGAGGAAGGCCCTCGGCTCGACGCGCGTCTGGCATCGGAGCTGCTCGAGTTGCTCGAGCAGAAGCTCGAGGACAGTGCGCTGGTGGTGGCGATCGGCTCGCTCCCGCCAGGTCTGCCTGCCACGCTGTATGTCGAGTGCGTCGCGCGCGCCCGTTCTCGCCAGCTTCCGGTCATCGTCGATGCCGCGCGGGAGGCGCTGGTGGCCGTACTCGCTGCCGAACCGGACATCTTGACGCCCAACGTGTTCGAAGCCGAGGGTGCACTCGGACAGGCGAGCGCCGAGCTCGTCACCGACGATCCAGTGGACCTCCGCGAACGAGCGCTGGCAGCAGCGCGAGCGCTCGCCCGGGCGACGCGACAGGCGGCGATCGTCAAAGCCGGAGCAGCCGGTGCAGCGGTCGCGACGAAGGAGCGATTGTGGTTCGTACCCGCGCCCAGTCCGGTGACCGTGCGGAATCCGATCGGTGCCGGCGATGCGTTCGTCGCTGGCCTGGCGAGCGGACTCCTGCGCGGTTGGCCGATCGAGCGTGCTGTACGGCTGGCCGTGGCTGCCGGTTCCGCCAGCGTGGAGACGTTGCAGCCGGGAGCCGTCGCGCGGGAACGCGTCGAGCAGCTCGCTGGCGCAGTCGCTCCCGTCGTGATCGAATAGCCGTGCACCTTCCCGACCGTCGCTGCTTGTCGGGTCTCGCAGGACAGACTTGACGATTTTGCCCGCCCTTCGGGTGACTCGGTTCCCTGGCGGATCCTGAGTGGCCGGGCTCGGCGAGTACCGCTTGCCAGAAAAGGCGTCGATGCGAGCGCCCTCCCGCAGTGTGCCCATGCCTGCGTTGCGCTGCGTGTCAGACCCCTGGCATGAGAACGGCGATGAGCCTGCTGCGCGCGACCGAGATCCCGCGTCGTCTGCCGCCTCGTGAGGAGCGTCGCGGCAGTCGAGGAGTAGTGCGCGGGCAAGAGATCGCTACTGTGCGTGGCGCGCCAGAACCGCTTGAACGGTGAGCGCTGCGTGGGCAGGGCTGCCCACAGCAGGCTCTGCGAGCGCACGCCCTCACGAGTACTTCCTACAACTCGCGTTGCCGCGTGGCACGCTCGAGGATTACCGATCGCACCTCG